>Ga0066369_10000113_pt1 | contig 31973 bp, 28 predicted proteins | sample Knorr_S7_td_Bott_FD_70972 | JGI IMG/M metagenome (GOLD analysis project Ga0066369, IMG submission 70972) | Marine microbial communities from Southern Atlantic Ocean transect - Knorr_S7_td_Bottom_ad_4513_LV_A | ecosystem: Environmental > Aquatic > Marine > Oceanic | place: Southern Atlantic... | reverse complement strand
CTAGGCAGCGGGTCGTTCCCGGGCAATCATGGACGATTCTTTTTCGACCAGTGTGCACGCATATTCCATGCAGCGACCGCAGCCTGTGCCCAATCCCATCTCTTCCGTAATGTCGTCCAGGGACATGCCCCGTTGCAGGCATTCCCGTAGCTGGCGGCTGTTTACATTCTTGCAGATACAGATAATCATGAGGCTAATTGTAAATGAGAATGATTCGTAATATCAAGTTTATTTACACTGTCACTTGCGAATGCAAATTATTCTCAAGTCATTGATTTATAAAGATTTAATATGATTATCCGCTGGGAAGGGTTAACATTAGCCCATTAGTCACATCCGGAGATTGAGTATGAAGCCGCAGGATCCCAAGATTATCGAGTATCTGAACAAAGTCCTGAAGAATGAGCTGACCGTTATCAATCAGTACTTCCTGCATGCAAAGATTCTCGAAGACCGTGGCTTATTGAAGCTCGCTCAAAAAGAAAAACAGGAATCCATTGAAGAAATGGAGCATGCAGACTGGTTGATGGAGCGGGTGTTGTTTCTTGATGGGCTGCCAAACCTACAGGATCTTGGAAAGCTGCTGATTGGCGAGACCGTTGAAGAGATGCTGAACTGCGATCTGGAACAGGAGATGATCGCGATTCCCCTATTGCGTGAGGCGATAGCCTATGCTGAAAGTGTATCTGACTATATAAGCCGCGAGCTGTTTGAGAAAATCCTCGACAGTGAAGAAGAACACGTTGATTGGCTTGAAACCCAGATGAGCCTGATCAATGAAACCGGCCTGCAAAATTATCTGCAGTCCCAGATGGAAAAGGATTCCTGACGATTATTTTCTGATAGCCGCGATTTCTTTCAGGCTGGTTTCGCGAGGGGTGGGTCCCATACCAAATTCGTAGGACTGCCCGGATTCTCCGTCAGGGCCCTGGGCGATTACATTTCTAATCGCCGTGATCAGGTCTTCAACGATCATGCCATTTTTAATCATGTGCGGTGCAAATTCGCGAAGCATTGGCGTGTCCGTCGCGCCGAAGCACAGACCATTTACCCTGATGCCACTGTCTTTGAGTTCATCTGCCCAGTTTTCTGTCAGACGCCATAAGGAAAATTTGGCGCAGTCATAACCCGTGGCTGGACCGCCTGTTAAGTAATGACCGGGCCTGACGTGGTCGGGGAGAATATTGATGATGTTTGGTTCCCTGCTGGTTGATATCCACGGCAATGACCGTCGCGCCTTCTTTGCCATAACTTGTCGCAATGCCCCGGCCGATACCGACTGCACTGCCGGTGATGAAAACAACCTGATCAGACAGTTGAGAAACCCCAGTCTTTTTTCCGCTCATCGAAGATAACATCTATTCTGGAATGATTGGCGGGTCAGATGACCTGGCAGCACGCCGTTCATGCAACACGGCCAATATTTCCGCATGGCGCTCTTTGGTGAGTTTGTAGTGCGAGTAACACCACAACGAGATGATCGCAAAGGCCGATACAGTTGGGCCATAAAGTATCCCAAGATTCATCAGCGTTTCTGGTGGTATATCTGCTGCGGTTTGAATACCTTGCCCCCGGGGCCAGGAGATAACGTCCAGCCCGATTCCTCCAATAAAGTTACCAAAACCTGACGTGGCTTTTGCAGAGAAGGCGATCGCACCGAAAAAAATGCCTTCCTGCCTGACCCCCGTCTCATATTCATGTTCATCGGCAACATCAGCCATCATTGAACCAAAAGAAACAAAGGCTTGCTGCAAGAGAATACCCTGAATGAACTTCATGGTGATGAGCGTGTAGAGGAGCTGGGCGGTACCGTTTTCCGGCAATAAATCCAGCAATCGAAGCATGACGGGCAACACCTGAAAAACTGCCCAGGCGCCGGTACCGAGGATGACTCCGAATTTCTTGTCTTTATATTTATGCAACGTGGATGTCAGGAACACACCCGATATCAGTCCCACCATATAGGTCACTTGCAGCCACAACATCTCACGGCCGGAAAGCTCCCAGAAATACTGGAACATATAGAGGTCCAGTGCGGTGTTTACACCGGACATAATAAAGACAATGAGTACTCCAAAGAAAAGCCAGCGGAAGGATCGATTAGTAAAAGCTTCACTTGCTTCTTTAATAAGTCGTTGGGCGACGCCCATTTTCGGCTTGTCCGGGGGCACCGAGAGATAGGGTATTTCCCGCTGGGTGCCCCATGCGGAATACCAGATCGTTATGACCATGAGAATGCCAAGTGTAATAGCATAGGGCGTGTAGTTCTCAACGCTAAGCCTGCCGCCGTTTTCGTCGGCGAAAAAGTAACCGAGTCCGATCACGACGGCCGAAGCACTTCCCAAGGTGCCAAAAAATTGTCGGTAGGCGACAATACGGGTTCTTTCCTGGAAGTTTTCTGTCAGTTCAGCGCCAAGCGCTAAATGTGGAACATGGTAAAGCGTCATCGCGGCGCGGGTCAGGATAGCGAACACTGTCAGCCAGAAAAACAGCCCTATTTCACCGAGAGATTCAGGCGGTGAGAAAAGGCCAATGAATGCCAGCGCCAGCGGTATGGCTGAGGCATACATGAAAGGATGTCTGCGTCCGAGCCTTGATTTCAGATTGTCCGATAAAGAACCGGCCAGTGGGTCACTAACAGCATCGAACAGCAGGGCAACAAACAACGCCATTCCGGCAAGCGTGCCGGAGAGTCCCAGGACCTGGTTATAGTAAAAAAGAATGAACAGGGAAAACGCGGTGTTTTTTAATCCTTCAGCATATTGCCAACACCAAATGCAAACTTACTGCGAAACGGAACCAGCCGATCATTGGATGTCATTTTATTGTCCATGATTTATCAGAACAGAAAAAGTCCGGGCAAGATAGATGGGCATGGAGTGCACCAGGTCAGTGAGGATGTTATCGTTTCTGTATGTACGTACTTGAACGGGAACAGGTTGTCGCGTCTTTCGAGGGAAACGAAGAATTGCATGTTCCCGAACTTTCCGGAAAGCAGTGGCATGAACTGGATTATCTCGGATGGATTCATCCATCCGGACATTTGGGTTTTGTCGTATTGCAATCGCCAACCTCGGGTCAGCTAAGGGGAATTCGTCTTAGCCGGTCGACCCGTTCGTCGCGTAAACGCAGGATGGAAATGTGTTCATGGTGTCATCATGTGCACAAAACCAATGGGACTGCCATGTTTACTGTTCCGGTGAGAGGTAGTGAAGGTAGACATACATTGGGAAATATCGTCTGCAAAAATCTGGATTGTAGTCTCCGAATCCGGAAACTGGTTCAGCCGGACAGCTACATGAGGGAGTCTCTGTATCAGCCTGCGAAAATCTGGCGTATGCAGCAGTCAATGCACAAGTGGCTCGGTAGGGCCAAGCAGCTCTAAGAGTTCGCCTTGTCCTCACGAAAAAAGTGATGGGTCACTCCGACATTAATCAGAGCTTACTTCAGAGTTTAAAGTGACCAGCATCGATCGCTTTGTATAATCTGTCCTGGTCCGAGTGGAAACGTTTGGCTGCGAAATAAAATAACGGAATAGCAGTTGCCGATAGCGCAGTGAATACCAGCAGGGTTTTGGTGAACGGCTCGTCCACGCCTTCAGCGATCAGGTAATCAATCATAATGCCGGAGAAAGTTATCCCCACGGCGAGTCCGATAAGATTCAACGTTAACAGATAGAAAGCAACAACGGTGGATCGCAATTGTGGTGGAGTGAGTTCCTGTACGGTCGAGAAGGTGGGGCCGTAAAAGCTCCCCAACTGAAAGTACCCACAAAAGATAGCGAACCAGAAAAACCATGAATCCGGGTCAACCAGTCGGTAAGCGAATCCAACAGGGACCAGGAACAACATAATGATGACCAGGAACATCGGGCGACCGCTCTGCCTGTTTTTTTGCCACCAGTCGCTGCCTAACCCGCCAAATATATTACCCAGTACACCACCCGCGACGCCCACCCATCCTGTCATTTGGGCAATATGAGCACGTTCGAAACCGCGCTCCTGGACGTACCAAAGCTGGTCAAATGCAGCGGCGCCCAGAATGAAGTGAGTGGCAACACCACCCGCCATCGTAAGTGTGAGCGCTGGAGAAAATTTGAGGACCTGCAACAGGGATTTAGCCATACTCTTAAAAGCTGGCCTTGTGGTATGACCGCTGGTCTCTTTCAGGTGCTTTCTAGGGGTTTCTTTCACGAACAGCATGCAGATAGAGAGAACTACGCCGATAACCCCGAGAGCGTAAAAGCAATTACGCCAACCGATTGCAGGTCCGAGATAGCCAGCAATTAATAAACTCACCCCTACACCGATAGGGACTCCCATATAGTAAAACCCGGAGGCGAAGCCAAGCTTTGACTGAGGAAATCTGTCTGCCAGCATCGACATAGAAGTTGGCGTTAGCACAGATTCGCCAACGCCGATAAACATTCTTGGTATCGCCAGGCTCACGAATCCTTTTGCGGCGCCCGATGCCGCCGTGAGCAGGCTCCACACCGCGAGGCCCGCAGCGACAAGCCGAGGCCGGTGAACCACGTCTGCGAGTGCGCCCATAAACAAACCCATCACTGCATAGAAGGTGATGAAAACAAGACCTGTTAACAAGCCGAACTGAGTATTGGAAAGCCCCAGATCAGGCACAATAAAGTTTGCGAAACTTGCCAGTAACTGGCGGTCCACAAAATTCATGACATTCAGTATTGTGAGGAAGCACAAAAAGGCGTAATGCTTTCGTTCGACGGTTTCGATGGGGTTACCTCGTTTCTGCAAGGGCAGCCTCGGTGATTGTCAGGCTATCGCCAGGTCTCTTATAGCATCGCCATTCTCGATCCTATCCAGGATCTCTCTGGTTCGTTCTGCGCCCTCAGCCTTGCCGAAAAGATATCCCTGAATAGATTCACAACCCAGTTGCTTCAGGTATTTGAGTTGTAGATCTGTTTCCACGCCTTCCGCGATCAGGTTCAACTTCAAGCCTTTTGCCATCGCGACGATCGCATCGACAATACTGGTTGCGCTTTCGTTAACATCAATTGAACTTATAAATGATTTGTCTATTTTCAAGGTGCTGATCGGGAACTGTTGAAGGTAGCTAAGAGAGGAATAACCGGTACCAAAGTCGTCTATGGCAATCTTGATTCCCATCTTGGTGAGTTCTCTGAGTTTGCGTACGACGCTGGACATACCATTCATAATGACGTTCTCGGTGATTTCTACTTCCAGGGAACTGCCTGGCAGTTTGTGTTTCTGCAGAGCATCCCTGATTTCATCGATGAAACAATCCTGATCCAGTTGCATCCCCGAGAAATTGATGGAAACGCGAAGATGCTTCATTCCTCCATCCCGCCATCTGCGTACATCTGCACAAGCCTGGTCCAGAACGTAACGACCCAGCTCCAGAATAAGACCCGTTTCCTCCGCAATGGGAATGAAGTCGCCGGGGTAGATAAGTCCTTTCTCAGGATGCTCCCAGCGAATAAGCGCCTCAAAGCCGACCAGTTTTTCAGTGATCGTATCGACTTGCGGTTGATAGCACACTTTGATGTCATCAGTTGTCAGTGTTTTGCGTAGTTCACGCTCTGTCGTCAGACGTACATTCGACTCCTCGTTCATAGTTGGATCGTAGAACTTGTAACCGTTCTTGCCATGGTCTTTAACGCTATACATTGCAAGATCAGCCGCGGCAATGAGCGCCTCAATCCTGTCAAGGTGATTGCCCGTAGTTTATGCTTCCTTGTTTTGATCTGGCAATGGGCGATATGGAAACTGCATGGCTGGTCATCCCGGTTTTTGGCGCGGCGCGACAGTTGATCAAAACACAGTCAGCCTGACCTGGTGACGAATTTCTACACTCGATTCAATTCGGTTCTGCGACCTGCGGGCCACGTATTCTATGGCTGGTACATTGTGGGTGCCGCGGGTGGATTGCAATTACTCTCTGGACTCTTGTGGATGCAATCCTACGGCGCCTATGTCGTGTTGCTGCAGGAAGAGTTTGGCTGGAGCAAGGTGCTGGTTGCCGGTGCCTTCGCCCTGACCAGAATAGAGAGCGGTATCCTGGGCCCGCTGCAGGGCTGGCTCGCGGACCGGTACGGCCCACGTATTGTATTGAGCGTTGGCGTCGTCATTTTCGGCATTGGCTTTATGTTGTTCAGTCAAATCCAGTCACTTCTGGGCTTCTACCTGACTTTTGCCTTTATCGCTGTGGGTTCCAGTCTCGGTGGTTTTGCGACGGTCATGGTTTCCCTGGTGAACTGGTTTGGTCGTCATCGGGCTAAAGCCGTGGCGTTTTCACAAATAGGCTATTCGCTGGGCGGGCTGTCGGTCCCGCTCATCATTCTATTTCTCGAAGCATTTGGCTGGAGAACAACTGCATTTTTTTCTGGCGTCCTGGTGTTGGTTATTGGCTTACCCTTGGTCAGTCTCGTCAGGCACAGACCACAGGACCACGGCGAGGTGATGGATGGCGGCGATGGTACTGAGGAAGAAAAGCAGCAGAACCCGTTCCGAACCGGCCAGGACTTCACGGCGCGGCAAGCAATGAGAACGTCCAGTTTCTGGCTGATTTCCTTTGGCCATGCCTGCGCACTGCTAACGGTTTCAGCCATCATGGTGCACCTGGTACCACACCTGATTGAAGATCTGGGCTATTCACTGGCCGAGGCTGGGCTAGTGGTCGCGCTGATGACTTCTTTTCAGATGGTCGGTCAGCTCTGTGGTGGCTACCTTGGTGATCGTTTCAATAAACAGATCATCTGCGTCTTTTGCATGATGTTTCATATGGTAGCGTTACTTCTCATTGCATTTGCATCCAGTCTTTGGATGGTGTTGTTGTTTGCGCTGTTGCACGGCCTAGCCTGGGGCATTCGAGGTCCCTTGATGGTGGCCTTGCGAGCAGACTATTTTGGCCCGTCCTCTTTTGGCACAATTATGGGGTTTTCTTCGCTTATTGTGATGCTGGGTATGTCCATCGGCCCCCTATTTGCCGGTTACATGGCGGACCTGCATGGTAATTACGAAATTGGCTTGAGTTTTCTGGGCATTGGTGCCTTATTTGGCGCTGTCTGCTTCGCGTTCGCTCGACCGCCCGCACATCCTCTTAGTGATAAACTACACCCCTTGATCTGACTCGAGGCTAATTCTTCGTGCTGTCCAGGCAACAATATTTAAAGGCGATGGGGATTGACGTCTGGTCGATTCGGCAGGCGCCAGGTGACCTTGCAGTGGTGCAACCCATATTGCCCCAGGGTGAACCCGATCGGGCTGCGCCAGCGACTTACCGGTCGATCAGCAATGCGTCGGTAAAAAATGCGGCGGTTAAAAGAGCCGTGACGGATGCAATTATTCCCGCAGACAGGCAAACAGAACAAGAGGTGCCAGAGTTTCGTCTGGCGTTATTGCACTATGGATCCATCGGACTATGTTTGTCGCTGGGCAAAACTGCTGAATTACCGCGGCGTTTTTGCGATGACATCGCAGGAATAATGGGTGGCGAATTGAAGGAGGCGCGATATCATCAACTCCAATGGCCCATGTTGAGTAGCCGTAACTTTGATCAATCAATAGCTGCTGCGCGGGAGGTTGTGACTCAGAAGTTTAGGGTGTTGCCCCAGAGGGTTGTTGTTTTTGGTGAAGACGTCGGGGAATATTTCAACCCACTACGCGACTTGCCAGTGCTGACCCCGGGTGCAATAGGTTCGCAGAGTTTTTTACTGATTCCATCTCTGGGCGACTTGATGGGTTCGAGTGCGGCGAAACGCGAATTGATGGCAATCTTGTACCAATGGCGGTTAGCCTGATGCGTGAAGAAGTCCGCAAAATGCGAGTCGTGGATCTGCCGGAAGTCCTTCTCAATGAAAGACGAGCCTATACGCATCCGTGGAGTGAGGGGATATTTTTGGATTGCCTCGACAATCGCCAGGAATGCTGGCTGTTGACTTATGGGGACAAAATTGTCGGCCATGGGATTCTTTCAGTAGCGGCCGGGGAGTCTCATTTGCTGAATGTCTGTGTTCATCCCGATTGCCACGGTAATGGCTTTGGCAAAAGCCTGGTTGAACACCTGGTTGAGCGGGCGCGTCATCGAGGAGCGAGTACCATTTTTCTTGAAGTTCGGCCCTCCAACCTGGTTGCCTATCAACTCTATGAGAAATTGGGTTTCAACGAAGTGGGAGTCCGGGAGAATTACTATCCCGCCTATGTTGGCCGCGAAGATGCACTTATCCTGGCGAAAGAGCTTTTGTAATTATTCGATGAAGAAAGAAATATTCCCAGGGTGCTAACTCAAGTATACTGCGGCCCTTTTTAGTTCACCCCCAGATAACCATGATTGAGCAAGAGGTCGAGAAACGCCGTACCTTTGCGATTATCTCGCACCCGGATGCCGGTAAAACAACGATTACTGAGAAGCTGTTGCTCTTCGGTAAGGCCATCCAACTTGCCGGTACGGTTAAGGCGAAAAAGTCGAACCGGTATGCTACGTCGGACTGGATGGAAATGGAAAAACAGCGTGGTATCAGTGTCACCACGTCGGTCATGCAATTTCCCTATAAAGAAAGAATTATCAATTTGCTCGACACCCCCGGGCACGAAGACTTTTCCGAAGATACTTATCGTACGTTAACTGCCGTTGATTCAGTGTTAATGGTCATTGACGGGGCAAAAGGCGTGGAAGACCGCACCATTAAATTGATGGAGGTGTGTCGATTGCGCGATACCCCCATACTGACATTCATTAACAAACTTGACCGTGAAGTGCGTGATCCCATTGAGATCATGGATGAGGTTGAGGCCATATTAAAAATTCAATGCGCGCCTATCACCTGGCCCATTGGCATGGCCTCGCGGTTCAAGGGTATCTATCACCTTTATGACGATGAAATTCACGTTTACGAACCGGGTCACGCTGATATCGCATCGGATGCAAGGATTATTAAAGGCCTAGAGTCTGCAGAAGCACGGGAATTTCTCGGTGATAGCCTGGAAGAGCTGATGGATGAAATCGAGTTGGTGAAGGGCGCCAGCCACGAATTTAATCGGGATGCCTATCTGGCCGGAGAGTTGACACCCGTTTATTTCGGTAGTGCCCTGCGGAACTTTGGCGTTAATCAGATGCTCGATGGGTTTGTTGAGTATGCACCAGCGCCACAGCCGCGAGCGACCAATTCAGTCATAGTGGATTCGAAGAGTGAAGAGTTTACTGGCTTCGTGTTCAAAATACAGGCAAACATGGATCGGAAACATCGGGACCGAATTGCCTTCATGCGTATCTGCTCGGGGCAGTACACCCAGGGAATGAAGATGCGTCACGTGAGAATTGGCAAGGATGTCAGAGTCGGAGATGCCGTGACCTTTCTTGCCGGTGAAAGGTCCCATGCAGAGGAAGCCTTCTCTGGTGACATTATCGGATTACATAACCACGGTACCATCCAGATAGGCGATACCTTCACCGTTGGCCAGAATTTGAAGTTTATTGGTGTGCCACATTTCGCGCCGGAATTGTATCGACGAGTCCGGTTAAAGGATCCGCTAAAAAGTAAACAGCTAAGGCAGGGTTTAACCCAACTCTCCGAAGAAGGGGCAACCCAGGTGTTTATGCCGTTGACCAATAACGATCTTATTGTCGGAGCGGTGGGTGTGCTGCAATTTGATGTGGTCGCGTTTCGATTGAAAGACGAATACAAAGTTGACTGTGCCTACGAATCTGTCGGCGTATCAACGGCGCGCTGGATTCAGTGTGATGATGACAAGATGCTGGCAGAATTCAGGCGCAAGGCAGAGAACAATCTTGCCATGGACGGCGGCGGTCATTTGACCTATCTCGCACCCAGTTCAGTGAATATGTCATTAACCGAAGAACGTTGGCCAGACATTGAGTTCCGCGCCACCAGAGAAATCGACTAGCCCCATTTGTTATGATCCCGAATATACGGGTCGCTCACCACTCATCGTCACCCTTCGCAGCCGCGCCAAATTCCCCCCCAAACGCAACCTGTTCCTCTTCAGACAGATTCTGGTCCCGAAAAAATATGACCTTTCGCGCCAATAATGTGTCTCAAACGAATTGAATGAGCCTCGATGATTGTGCCTGCTTCAGGTTAATATTGTGCAGCACTGTCCCGAGGGTGAGTCCTAGGGAAGCTTTGATTAATTGGATTTTTTCGTGAGGACAAGGCGAACTCGCACGGAGGATGAGTACGGGTTCAACGCGGTCATCGCGGAAGAAGTGATGCGGCACATCGACATTAATCAGAGGTTACCGAGATGTTCAAAACGAACACCAAGTTCATTGGCGCGGTCCTGAAGCTCATCGGTAACGGGCGTATTTCCCATGCGCTCATATTCAAGGTAAACACCAAGACCAGATCTGTTGTGCGCAGGGAATAACTTTTCTACAGAAGCTTGCTCAAGGCTATCATGTTGATTTTCCAGTTTTTCCTGGTGGACTTTTTCAGCGTATTTCACTGCAACCTGGTTGTACTTCTCTTGGGCTTCGGACAAGTCAATTTGTGCCTGTGGGTGAATGGCTTCAGTAACTGTGAATGGCTTCAGGTCATATCATCGTAGGGATTGGGAACAAGCAGGCTGACCTCATTGGGCTGGCCGGGAATGGCTATGCTGTCACGGGAAATAGTCAGTTGTTCGCCTTCTATGACGCCCACTCCAAAATTGTAAATCGCAGAGTTTTCACCTTTGATCATTGATTCATCATAAGCCAAGGTCTTTTCTCTAACAGCTTCGTTGAGCTTCCCGTGATTGCTCATGGACTGCTTGCCATGTTTTTTGGCCAGCATTTTTAGGGCGACATGGGGCCCAAGTACAGCTGCGGTTGCGTTGTTGCCGCCAAATCCTTTGGAGTTGATAAAAACAGAATCCATATCAGTGGGATTAATCTCACGGTGTTGCAGAATGAAGTCCAGATGGCTTCGATGAACATCAGACGCGATTTGTTCAGAAGTAACGATGCCGGGAATGATTCCGTCGTGCCAGACCCCGAGCGAGGCGATCAGTTGATCAGCCGATGCACAGGCAAGTGAATGACCAATATAGGCCTTGATGGCCGCAACCGGCCACCTGTCGATACCAAAGGAGCCAGCGAGCGTATTGAAAATATGAGATTCGGTCACGCGGTTTTGCGGTGTACTGGTACCGTGTGCCTGCATATAGGATCGATTTTGCAGCGACTCTTCGCCCAGAATGGAGCGAATCACGCCCATGGCCTTGCCAACGGTGACATAATTTCCGATACCAGGACCGGGAATAGATTTCTTGAAACCGTCGGCGTTAATAAACACGTCTGCTATGGCGCCGTAGATGCTGGCACCCAGTTCCAGTGCCAGTTCATCATCAAAAAGGATAATAAATTGTGAGCCTTCTGACAGTGTGAAACCGCAGTTTTCTGCAAAGGGTCGACAGGCACGACGATGATCAGCTTCACCCTCATTTAACCCGTCGATCTTGTTGAGTGCCTCATCTTCAGCGAGGGCGCCCATGGTCCGGTAACCTTCAATAACATCTGGTGTCAGTGGTGCTTCACTGCCTCCGACGAGAACTGCTCTGGATTTCCCGGATCGAATGTCGGTAATACCCTGGCGCAGGTTGTATAAGAACGTTGCGCAGGCACCGATATTAGCGCCTGTCGTGCCAATGTTGCCAATGATATAGGCGTTGACGAAATCTGCCGTCATCTCTGCCAGCCCAAGAGCGAGATTTTTTGAAGTGACCCGTTTGCCCATGAGACCAGCCTGCAAGAGCCCGCCGGAACCGTTGGTGTCAAGTTGCCCCATGGCGCTGCTGGCGTACACGGAGATCTGGTCGGGCGGGACCTTTTGTCGGACCTGGTCCCACTTGATACCCAGTGAATTGAGAGCATCAGAAGCGCCGTATACCGTCAGCTGCAGTCCCCGGGGATGGTTTCTGCTCTGGTAGAGCTTTTCCGGGTCGAAATTCGTGGGTAGCTGACCGGCAGCGAGTACCCGTGAGGAACGCGTATCGTTGAACATGACTTCCAGGTCGCCAGCAACGGTGACATTGACTGTTCCATCGCCGCCATCAACAATCGACCAGGATTCAGGGATATCATCTGGAAGATGATTTCGCCGGGTCGTAAAACTTAGCTCACCAGCTGCACCACCCTTGAGTGTAGCTTTTTTGTGTAGGGGAATTGAATTTGCGTTGAACAGATTGGTTTCAAGTCGTCGAATCAAGGTGTGATCGAGCATGAACTGCCTTGATTCTTCGGAAGTTGATTCTTCCCTTTGCATCACGGCCGCGAGGGCGGCGAAGGTCCTGTCTCGATCGCCTGCGCTGAGCCTGTCGATGACCATTCGTCGGTAACCGTGATGAGACGAGCTGCGGCCAGCGGGGTTAATGCCGCCAAAGCCCACAATGACAGGCAGGCGTGACAAAACATCTGCTCCTGAATTTTACATGGTTGAAATCGAAGCCATTGTACGTTGTTGACCCCACTATGTCGCTAGGGAGATGGTGTCACACCATTTCGATTGCCATGGCTGTGGCTTCACCACCGCCAATACATAATGCTGCAATACCGCGTTTCTTGCCGAGCTTCTTCAATGCGTACATCAAACTCACGATAATGCGCGCGCCGGTCGAACCTACTGGGTGACCCTGGGCGCAGGCACCACCATGAATATTGACCTTATCAGGGTCCAAACCAAGTTCGTTGATGGCCAGCATTGTCACCATGGCGAAGGCTTCGTTAATTTCAAATAGATCAACATCATCTTTATCCCAGCCGGTTTTCTCCAGCAATTTCTCAATGGCGCCGATCGGGGCGATGGTAAATTCGCTGGGATGTCGCGAGTTGGTTGTGTGAGCGACAATCCTGGCCATAGGCTGTAAATCTTTTTCCTTGATAGCAGATTCGCTGGCCAGTACCAGGGCTGATGCGCCATCAGAAATCGAACTGGAGTTGGCTGCAGTGACAGTCCCGTCCTGTTTAAAAGCGGGCTTAAGCGTAGGGATTTTTTCAGGTCTTGCGTTACCGGGTTGCTCGTCATCGGTGACGACAACTTCGCCTTTGCGATTCTTAACGGTAATCGCGACTGTCTCGTCTTTCAGTGAGCCATCTTCGATAGCCTGTACGGCCTTTGTCAGGGAACCGATCGCAAACTTGTCCATGTCTTCGCGGGTCAACTGATACTTATCGGCAACTTCCTGGGCAAAAGAACCCATCAGCCGACCGGTTTTTGCATCTTCCAATGCATCAGTAAACATTGAATCCTGGATTTCACCGTGACCCATACGCATGCCACCCCGCGCTTTTGGCAACATATAGGGTGAGTTGCTCATGCTTTCCATACCACCGGCAACCATGATGTCATTGGTGCCTGCCTTGATCAGATCATGGGCGAGCATGGCGGCTTTCATGCCCGAACCGCATAGCTTGTTGATGGTCGTTGCGCCGGACTCAACGGGAATCCCGGCATCCATCGCTGCCTGTCTGGCCGGTCCCTGGCGCAGGCCGTTAGGCAGGACACAGCCCATAATAGTCTCTTCGATGTCATCTCCTTTCAGGTTGGCTCGAGTAATGGCTTCAGCAATCGCTGCGCTGCCCAGATCAACAGCGGTGAGATCGCTGAAACAGCCCTGAAGGCCACCCATGGGTGTTCTGGCGCCACCGGCGATATATACGGATTCGGTCATGGTCCTGTCCTGTTCGTTCGTTTCAAATGGATGATTGAGCGCAATGGCGCTCAATGAGCGGCTTAAATGAGTTTATTGTCAGCTTCGAATGCGTCTTTCGAGCTGCGCATTATACGCATGTTGGCGGTTTTCAGGCCATCAGGCCCGGGCTCATCTTCTATCAACCAGGAATAGTTGAAGCGAATGTGCTTAATTCTGCGCTGATTCCACGTATAGACCAGGTGGATAAAACCCTCAGGGTCCAGGGCAAGTGATGGGTACGAAAACTCGAATTCGTGGGACTTGAATTCATGGGACTTGGAATCATCGATTTCTTCCTCAATGACTTTTAAGGTCTGCCAGGTGGAGCCATGGCGCAATGCCAGGCTGAGTTTGTGCCGGCCATCCTCGGTATCGTTCAGGGCCAACAGCAGCTTGCCGTCACCCAGGTTGAGCAAGGCAACGGCTGAACCCGGGTTGGGCAGGTCCGTCTTGGTGGGCTGCGTCCAGTGCAGACCGGCGTCTTTCGTTTCGGAGGTCAATACCCGGCCGGGTGGATCACCCGCGTAGCGCAACATGGCGAGCGCATCCGTTGGATTCATACTGGCTATTGCGGGTTGTAGTGAATCTGTACCTCTCGAAATACGGGTTTTGTTCAAAACAGCCTGGCTTCGGCTTAGATGCAGGACTTCGGAAAACTTACCCAAAAATTCGTGGTAAACCGGTAGTTGCAGCGTACCACCTTCAAGCTGGAGCCCTGGCGCGCGAACCAGGGTGCTCACATTCAGGAAGGGAGAAGTCACCAGGCGCCGGGGTTGACTCCAGCTAGTACCAAGATCGGGTGTTTCCATATAATTAATTGAGCTGGCGGCCCAGCCGCCGACAGAAACGGAAACAAAAAATACACCCAGGCCACCGTCAGGCCAGGCGTGAATGCTGGGATTGCCGATTTTACGAATGTATCGGTTCAACCCGGCCTCGAGACTGGCGCGATCCGCGATGACAACGGGTGTTGTCCAGCCATTATCGAAAGTAGCCATAAAGAGTGCGACGTCCGCGTGGCCCTCTTCGGTCCCACCGTACCAGAGTGTAACGGGTATTCCCGATGCAATAGCGATGTTGGCACTATGGGCTTGCTGGGTTTCATTTTGTGAAATCCAGTACTCCGCGAAAACCGCTGGCCCTGGATTCGTAGCTGGATTCGTAGTGACATTCGGAAGCTGGTAGTTCGGTATCGCTCTGGGGGCAATAAGGGCCAGCCATAAACCGATGAAAACAAGGCCAGAGGCACAAATCAGGAGGCAGTTTTTGATCGCATTCATGGGGAATATCGCTCTGTTACCGACATGCTAATGGGTTTGGGGCTGCGAGGAAACCGCCGAAAACGTGAAAGGGGATGTGCTATCCTGCGCCTCTTTTTTTAGCAATGAATAGTGAGGATGACATGTCAGAAAAAGCAGCTGCGGCTCTTGAGATATACAAGGCAATCGAGGGTCAGGAAGAAGGTGTGGGCGAATGGATTGAGGTCGACCAGGATCGAATCAACACTTTTGCTGACGCTACGCTTGATCATCAATTCATTCATATTGACCCTGAGAAAGCAGCGGAATTGTCGCCTTACAAGGTGACCATTGCCCATGGATTCCTCACTTTATCGCTGATTGTCCACCTGGGTGGGTCGATCCCGCCATTGCGACCTGAAGTGCTCGATGGGGTCTTTATGGGAGTAAACTATGGTCTGGACAAAGTCAGGTTCCCGGCGCCAGTTCCCGTGAACTCAAAAGTCCGAGCGCGGCACAAATTGCTCTCGGCGGAGCTGAAGGGTGATAATACCATTCAGGTAAAACGACTAGTGACCGTTGAAATCGAAGGCGGCGAGAAGCCGGTTTGCGTAGCCGAGTCACTCATAAGATACATGTACGCGGATTGACACATGAGCGTTGTCACCAAAGCAGATTTGATTCAGAGCATCCAGGACTCTCTGCAGTTCATTTCCTACTATCATCCGCCTGACTTCATTGCCGCGCTTGCCGAGGCTTACGAAAAGGAAGAGTCCCCGGCGGCTCGTGATGCCATTGCGCAGATTCTGGTTAACTCAAGAATGTGCGCCGAAGGCCATCGCCCTATCTGTCAGGATACAGGCATTGTTAATGTATTTATGTCGGTCGGGATGGATGTCAGATTCGAGACGGATGTTTCATTGGACGATATGGTGAATGAAGGCGTCCGGCGCGCCTATGGGCTTAGCGACAATGTGCTACGGGCCTCGGTTTTGGCAGATCCAGCGGGTCAAAGAATTAACACCAAAGATAACACCCCGGCAGTCATCTACACGGAGCTTGTCCCTGGCGATAAAATCGATATTCATGTCGCGGCGAAGGGAGGTGGCTCCGAGGCCAAGGCAAGGTTCGTGATGCTCAATCCGGCAGACAGTATTGTCGATTGGGTGATGAAAACCGTGCCAACCATGGGCGCAGGTTGGTGCCCACCGGGTATGTTGGGAATTGGCATTGGGGGTACGGCGGAAAAAGCCATGCTCCTAGCCAAGCGATCCTTAATGGACCCGATCGACATCCATGATCTGCAGGAAAGAGGCCCTTCAAATCGCATTGAAGAACTTCGTCTGGAGATTTTTGACAAGGTCAATTCTCTGGGGATTGGTGCACAGGGATTAGGTGGCCTGACCACGGTGCTTGATGTGAAGATCATGGATTACCCGACCCACGCGGCGACCCTGCCCGTTGCCCTGATTCCGAACTGTGCGGCGACCCGCCATATCCATTTTGTATTGGATGGCAGCGGTCCGGCAGAAATGGAAGTGCCTGATTTGGACGACTGGCCCGATATCACCTGGGAGGCGGGTCCAAATTCAAGGCGGGTCAACCTGGATACCGTGACAGCGCAAGAGGTTCAAACCTGGAAACCTGGTGAAACTGTGCTTTTATCAGGCAAAATGTTGACTGGTAGAGACGCAGCCCACAAGAGGATCAGGGATCAAGGTCTACCCGATGGCGTCGATCTAAAAGGCCGTTTCATTTACTACGTGGGTCCCGTTGATCCTGTGGGTGATGAAGTGGTGGGACCTGCGGGTCCGACCACTGCGACCAGAATGGATGATTTTACCGAGATGATGCTGGAACAAATAGGCATTCTCGGCATGATTGGGAAGGCAGAAAGAGGCCCCGTCGCCATCGAAGCGATCAAGAAACACAAGGCCGTATACCTGATGGCAGTAGGTGGCGCCGCCTTTCTTGTCTCAAAAGCGATTCGCAGTTCGCGAGTTGTTGCCTTCGAAGATCTGGGCATGGAAGCCATTCACGAGTTTGTAGTAGAAGATATGCCGGTCACTGTTGCCGTTGATAGTCGGGGTGTTTCAGTGCACCAGACCGGACCCCGGGAGTGGCAGGGCAGAATCGGCAAGATCCCGCTATCCGAAATTTGATGGAGTCTGTTTCAAAAACCCGACGAAAATCATAAAGTTAGCCTCCACATCGATAGCAATTTCATTGAAAGGACCGCTGCTTTAAAGTAGTCTAGCTTTTCGGCAAATGCCCAACGTAGGTGCTGATTTTGCCCGATTCCGTCACACCTTTTGGAACATGAGCAGTATGGGGCAACAACCCACATCCGTTGATCAACTTTATCTCAATGCAGAGAGCCTCGCGCAGGACTTCTCCCTGTTTCCGCGCAAAGAGCCAGCAGCCGTTATCAAGGGTTTGCTCACGGAACAACAGATCGAGATTGCGGTGGATGGTCTTCGTAACATGGAGGTTGATGCCTATATAGCGGCAACGGTTGCGCCCACCGAAGAATCTACTCGTCCGGGTGCCAAAGCTGTCATTGATGCGCTCGACGTGCCAATTTATAACGTGGTCGAAAACGGACCATTCTACGCTGCGGAACTGGAATTCGATTTCGATGGTGCTACGCGGCGGATAGGCTTCATCACCCAGAACCGTGAACACGCGACCGGTGTATGGGGGCCGGAACACCACAATGCTGCAGCAATAATTGCCAGTCAGTATGCAGTCAGGTCAATGCCAATCGTCACCTTTATGGATACGCCTGGAGCGGACCCCTATGAGGAAGCTAACGGTAACAATCAGGCGCATTCAATTTCCCGGCTAATTGCAGAGTTGTGCAATGTTGATGTGCCAACCCTGGGCATTATCATCGGGCAGGGTTATTCCGGTGGTGCAATTCCGCTGGCGGCAAGCAACATGCTGCTTTCGTTGCGAACGGGTGTATTCAATACCATTCATCCAAAAAGCCTCGCGAATCTTGTGCGACGTTACAATCTGTCATGGCAGGAGTGTGCAAAGTTTGTTGGTGTTTCTTCCTACGAGCTTTATCAGCAGGGAAATATCGATGGCATCATAGACTACGACCCCGGTGAAGATGGCACCATTTCCAACCTGAGGAACGTCATTGTTTCAGGTATTACCTCAATCGAAGACACCACCAAGAAATTTGTAGCGGAACATCCTGAAGTGCTTGAGCACTATCATCGTAATATCAATCGCTATTTTAATTTGAGCGAGACCATGGCGGCTGTGCACGCCAGTTCAACGCTTAAACTCCGAACATCGCCCACTGAGTACCCCAATGTGTTCGGAGTTGCCTTTAGATATCTGCGATACCTTGGGCTCAGGAGACGTATAAAAACCACCACGGTGACCCGGTACGGTCGCCTGGCTGATGCAGAAGTCCCCGAAGGCGAACTGTCCCAACGAATCCACCGGGAAAGACGCACAGCATTTCTAGGCTGGTTGCAAGACCCGGACAAGGTGCTTTACGAAGATACACTTAGTAAGGCGTGGAAGAATTTCCAGGATAAGCGCGAAGCGTTAAGTGAAGACAGAGGCCGAATTGCCCAGTTTATTTTTGGGGAGCCACAGGCGAATTTTGACAGCGCCAGGAAAGAAATATGCCTGGTGTCAGGTTTACATCTGTTCAATCGTTGGAAAGCGAGCGCAGAAGACAACCTGAGTGCACTGATTCATCATCTGGGAGATACCGAATCAAGTAGTTTCTTTCTGGGCACTGATGATATCCGGGATGTTAAAGGGTTGTTGAAGGCGCTGTCGGAGACCGGCGATCCATTTCTTGGTGATTTAAAACAGCGGTTTAGTTTTGCGGGGAAAAAGCTATTCGACCTTTCGTATATCGATGAAAAGAATGCTGTGTTTCTGAACGCTCAACTGGTCAGTGAACTTAATTTGATACTAGAAACTGAATCTCTATATAACGTTGAGCTGCTGGCGGATCAGAATATTTCAAGTATGACGGCTGAATTGGCGACTGGTACCGAGGCATCGTTCGTTGCGCTCAATCGCCGCCTGCTGGAAGACACCCTCTGGTCTCATATCGAAAGAAAAACCGAGACAAGTGCCGACGGCCGTAATCCGGATGTAAACATACTTGATGTCATATTGGACGAGGATATTCGAGAAGACTTTATAGCGACCTGCCGAAATCTGATTCTGTTTGAATATGTCTACGACAACATGATTACTGATTTGGTATCCATGGCAAGGGAAGCCAACGATTCAAAAACAATGCCGCGGGATTTCATCGCTGGTTTGCTCGAAAAGTCTATCCAGGACGTATTGGCACTGGAAGCATTTTCAGGTCACACAGAAATTGAAGTCCAGGCAGCCTTCTCGGAATGGATGGAAGAACTGGCAGGCCATTCAGGTTGTGCGAATTTTCTGAAATCCGTCGAGGAATGGATCCGGGTTGTTCACAAAGACAAGTCAGATACTTTATTTGTGGTGTTGAGCTTTTTCTTCGAAAAAATTCTACCCGAATACTATGCCTCGCGCAGAACCGGAAAACGATTTGTAGGAAAGATTGAACCGGTACGCATCGGTCGCAGAAAGGACTTTTGGAACCGATTAACGATTGCCTATCGAGACCTGCTGTTTAATGAGTTTCTGAACAAGGAAAACCGAGCCAGGCACACTACCTATGAATCGCTTATTGAGAAATACGTCGAGAATTTCGATGAGTTGAGCGAGTCGCTCATGTCGGCAGATCCCTGCTCATTTCCCACCTTCAGACCGTCAATCGAATCAGCCCTTAAGGCAGGTGTGCGGCCCCATGGCCTGCTGACAGGCATCGGCGACTTCAAAACGGAAACCGGCTGCTATCGAGCAGGATTGGTGTTTTCCAACGTCGCTTTTCAGGCAGGCTCGATTGATAGTTCAGATTGCGCACGTATTTGCCATCTGCTGGTTGAATGCGCGGTGCAGAGATTACCGGTGATCTGTTTTATCTCATCGGGGGGCATGCAGACCAAAGAAGGTGCTGCCGCGCTCTTTACGATGGCGGTGGTGAATGATCGCATCACCCGATTTATCAGGGATAACGACCTGCCCATTATCATGTTTGGATTCGGTCATTGCACGGGTGGTGCCCAGGCGAGTTTCGTCACTCACCCTCTGGTGCAAACCTACTACTTATCCGGCGCTCGCATGCCATTTGCCGGGCAAGCCGTCGTGGAACGCAATCTGCCCTATCAGTGCATGCTCAGTAACTACCTGTCGATGACAGAAGGCTCAATGGCTGGCCTGGTGAAGCAACCGTTCTCTGAACATCATGATGCGGAACTAAGAAAAATTGATCCGACCATTCCCCTGGCAACAGAAACCGTTGAGCAGGTTGTTGATCGGGTGATGTCGGGCAGCCTACAGGCGGCAGGTCCATTGGTAGTTCGTGATCAGCCAAAAGAAGAAGACCTGATCAAGCCAATTAAGAAAACACTTATCCACGCACGAGGATGTACCGCCGTTAAACTGGTCAGCAGGGCCAAAGCACTGGGTCATGAGGTGGTATTGATTCAGTCCGATCCTGATATGGAATCTGTTCCGGCAGATATGGTCAAGGATGATCCGAAGCATTCGCTGGTGTGTATCGGCGGCAATACCTCCGATGAAAGTTATTTAAATGCACTCTCGGTCATCAGTATTGCAGAGGCAGAGAAAGTTGACTCCTTGCATCCTGGCATTGGGTTCCTGTCCGAGGATCCGAACTTTGCCCGACTGGTGCGCCAGCACGGCATCAACTTTATTGGCCCGAGCGTCATGTCCATGGAAACCATGGGCAACAAATCGAACGCGATCAATACCACCATGAGTAATGACGTACCGGTGGTTCCCGGCAGCCATGGCATTGTGGAGTCCAGCGAGCGTGCGGCTGAGATTTCGGAGCAGGTGGGTTATCCGGTACTGCTCAAAGCTGTTCATGGTGGAGGCGGCAAGGGTATCCAGGTCGTTGAACGACCGGAACAGATGCATCGATTGTTTCACCAGGTGACGACAGAAGCCAAAGCAGCTTTCGGTAACGGTGATCTATACATTGAAAAATTCGTCACCAGTCTGCGCCATATCGAAGCGCAGCTGTTAAGAGACACTCACGGCAACTCAAGAGTGATTGGTATCAGAGATTGCAGTGTGCAGCGGAACAACCAGAAATTAATGGAAGAATCCGGTTCAACAATGTTGCCTGCAAAGTTGAAAAAGTCCGTGTTGTTCTATGCGCAGAAAATCGCCGATGCTGTTGACTACACCGGTGCAGGGACTGTTGAATTTATTTATGACCTGCCTAATGACGCTATTTATTTCATGGAGATGAATACGCGTTTGCAGGTTGAACACCCCGTGACTGAGGTTGTTACCGGCGTAGATATTGTCGAGAAGCAATTCCAGATTGCATCAGGTGATTCTATTGCTGACATGAAGTTCCGTGAGAAAGGATACGGATTCGAAGTCAGGGTAAACGCCGAAAAAGCCGTGCTGGATGCGGAAGGTAAGGTGTCATTCGTACCCACGCCGGGTGAAATCACAAAATATGATCTGCCGGAACAAGACCACATTCAACTGATTTCAATGGTTGGCGAAGGCAAGGTGGTGTCACCTTTTTACGATAGCCTGATCATCCAGATTATCTGCTTCGGAAAAAATCGCAACGACGCGATTAGCAAGATGGCCGAATATCTTGACAGTGTCGTCATCAATGGAATCTGTACGAACATTGCGTTGATTAAGCGAATACTCAAGGACGATGTCTTTCTCGATGGAAAATACGATACCGGCTATCTGCCTGCGTTCCTGCAACGTATTGATAGCGAGGCCCTGATCCGGGAAATTGAGGAAGCATCGGGTTCGGTCGGATCAAGCATCAATATTGAGATGCTTGGGATTGATGATAGCGATGAACTGAAGGTGTTATCACCCTCGACGGGTGTTTTCTATAGAACCCCGTCACCATCGGAGCCTGAATATGTAAACGTCGGTGACGTCATCTCAACCGATGACGTCTTGTGCCAGCTTGAAGCCATGAAGATGTTCACGCCGGTAAATCTAAAATGTTTTTCAGTTGATGATGGTGAGTTGTACACATCCCAGAATCAGTATGAGATCACGCGGATCAATATCGCTACTGGGCAACAGGTTAATGAAGGGGACCTGTTGTTTGTTATTAAACCCGTCGTGGCAGAGGCCTAAGAAAGCTCTGATTAATCAGAGGTTCCCTAAAACAGTTCCAGAATGCCTTCGGCAATATAGAGAACACCAATACCCAAAATAACCTTTCGGCCAATCTGTTGGAATTGGTCATCGGACATTTTTGCCACGATCATACCCCCGATAGTGTTACCGATGATCGCGGCTGCCACCACCGCCGGGAAACCCATATCGGTAGTTCACTGCTGCCAACGGTCATGATGGCGGCGTAGTACAGCAGTTTCAGAATGTGTCCAAAAGTCTGGGTAACAGCTTTGGTGCCGAGAATGGCTTCCTTTGACATCTTGCTCTGGACATAGAATAGATCGAGCACCGGGCCGGATGCGCCTGCCAGCATTTGCGCCGTGGTGACCGCTATGCCAGAGCCAAAGGCAACGGGCACCCGTTCCATGTCTAAATCAATGGACTTCGGCAGCATCATTGCCAGAAAGGGAAAACTGCCAATCAGAATGAACACCAGACCGATATCTGGCACAAAGGCGAGTGTCGCAAAGGCAGCAAGAACCAGCAGGGCGCCGACAGCATAGTGACCTAGTACACGCCACTTGATGTGTTTTCTGTATAGCCAGACTCTGGAGCCATTGGAAAACGCCTGGGCGATACCGTGCAACACCATGGCTGCCGGAACTGACAGCACAAAGATGAATACACCCATCAGAATCATGCCACCCGCCATGCTCAGGACTCCCGAGATAATGCTGGTCGCCAGGGTGGCTAAAATGAGTAACAGGAAAACCATGGGTCAATTGTGCGGTTCTTTTATAGGTGAGAAAAGAGAATCGTTGGAATAGAATACATGCAACATAGGAATAGTTTGCATGATAGAGAATCTCGAAACCCTGCTTACACTCGCTCGCACCGGCACGATGATGGAGGCAAGCACCGAGCTTCGAATTACTCAGTCTGCGGTCAGTAAACGCATATCAACGCTAGAGCGCTATTACGATCGTAAGCTCATTCAAAAGAAGGGCAGGCGGGTCGAATTGACCCAACATGGGCAGCGGCTGGTGGACAAGATCTCGCCGGTGCTGTCAGAACTACGGGATTTGTTTATCGACGAGGTGACCAGTGCGCGAGGCGAACTGGTCATCGGTGTTTCTGACGCCATTCTTTCTTCCTGGGGTCCAGGAGTGTTCCACAAGATCAGCAAAGAAATGTCCGAAGTGAATTTTATTTTTCATACCCATCGAACGCCAGTTGTACTCGATCGAATCCGGTCTGGTGAATTTATGGTAGGCGTGTGTACCGGTTCTGACACCCTGGATACTGATTTACAATCGGAAGTACTGACACGTGAACCCATGGTGATCATTCCTTCCGGGCTCACGCCAATTGATTTCCCCAAACGCGGCGAACTGGGCGTGATTACCATTGAAGACTATTCCGGTGCATGGCGTTCTTTTCGCGATGAAGTGCAACGACTCGGGATAAGAAGGGAAGTTTCCCTGGAGTCTTTTTTTAGCGTTGCGCAGATGGCTATTGCTGGCTTCGGCCACGGAATGGTGCCGATCGGTGTCGCAAGAACGTTGAAAGTGCCTGAGTCGAGCCTGATCAACCTGGGCGAGCAAGGGTTGTATCGTCCCGTCAGATTCGTCGCGCGTAAATCAACTTACTCATTACCAGTTGTTGCCAATTTTTATCAGCTTCTCGCTGACAGTCTGGCCTGACTGACGGTTTGCTGGGCCAGGGAACCTCTTAATCAGACGTTCCCTAGGTCGGGGCATTCTCCTCATCGTCGTCCATGGCCTGGTTGGCATTATTGGCGTGCAGGGTCGACAGGCATAAATGGCCGGTTTGTGCAAAAGCCAATGCATGTTCCATCGTTTCCTGGTGTCGAATCTCCCCGACCAGGATCACGTCCGGAGCCTGCCTGAGTGTGTTGGCCAATGCTTCTTCCCAGCTGTTGGTATCGGTCCCTACTTCTCGTTGATTAACAATGCAGCCCTTGTGGGGGTGGGTGAATTCAATTGGATCTTCAATGGTAATAATGTGACCTTTCGAATTCTCGTTCCTGAAATCGATGAGCGCAGCCATAGAAGTTGATTTACCGGAACCTGCACCGCCTACAAACAGTATCAGGCCTAACTTTGACATAATGAGTTTCGGTAACACCGGTGGTAAACCGAGTTCTTTGTGATTAGGCAGTGTGTCGCCGAGGCGGCGAATTACCATGGAGTGCTCGTTGCGTTGCTTGAAGATGTTCACCCGAAAACGTCCCATGCCTTCACGGGAGATGGCCAGGTTACATTCGGGGTTATGTTCGAACGCGGCGATCTGGTCCTCGCTCATGACGCTATTGGCGATCACAGCGATTTCTCCCGGTAGCATGGGTATGTCGGATATCTGGTTTAGTGTGCCGTGAAATTTGGCGGAAGGTGGTGCCCCGGTGCTGAGTAGAGGTCAGAACCTTCCTTATCGAAAGGAATTTTTAAACATTCTTCGAAACCAACTTGCGCCATGAACCACTCTCCTTAAGCGATTCTTCATGTCCTGTAGCGACATCTGCACCTAGTGAACGTCTGATTAAGGTCGGAATGCCGCATCACTATTTCCGCCATAACTGCGTCAGAGTCGTGATCATACTCCGCTCGCCTCTTCCTTGTTCTAATGAAAGTGTTCTAATGAAAGTGTTCTGACGAGCCACTTAATCAGAGGTTCCTTAGGATAATACTGTGGCATTGACTTGGCTACCTGACAATCCGAGCTCAAATTCCGGGGACCCTCCGGGGGCCCTAAGCATAATGATACTGTTGGTGGTAAGCATCGGTAATCGTCAGCGAATTGCTGGCAGCGGCTTCTGTGCGGCCGATGATTTTTGCGTCAATGTTAAAATCTCGGGCGATACTGATCGTTTCCTCAGCTCGATCATGGGGAACGTAGACCTCCATACGATGGCCCATATTAAATACCTTGTACATTTCTTCCCAATTCGTTCCAGATACTTGCTGGATGGCGGCGAACAGCGGGGGCGTTTGGAACAAGTCATCTTTGATGAAATGCACCTGCTGGCCGAATCTCAGGCATTTTGTCTGAGCGCCTCCCGAGCAATGAACAACAGCCTTTAAGGCGTCACCCAGTAATTCCCGGACTTTGTAGATCACCGGAGCGTAAGTCCTGGTTGGCGATAAAATTGCCTGACCAACACTGAAACTGCTATTGGGTAACGGGTCGCTCAATCGGTAGGGGCCGCAATAAATCAGGTCCGGATCGAGGTTGTTATCAAAAGCTTCTGGATGTTGTTCGGCGTAGTGGTGAGACAACATATCGTGGCGCGCACTGGTTAATCCGTTGCTGCCCATGCCGCTGTTTTCGACCGCCTCGTAGCTAGCGGTGCCCGTGGATGAAAGGCCAACGATCGCCAGATCCGGGGTAATCTGGTTGGCGATGACATCGGACTTATCCATCACCGCAACCGCGCAGGAATCTACCACCAGGGTCCCCGTAAGATCACCAACATCCGCTGTTTCACCGCCGCCTGAATAAATGTTCACACCCTGTTCCCGCATGGTGGAAAGGAAGGATTCTGTACCTTCAATGAGTTCTTTGATGACCTCACCAGGGCAATTCAGTGCATTGCGATTAATCGTGTTGGAAATAAGAATACGGCCGTTGACACCCACACATAACAGGTCATCGAGGTTCATCACGATACTGTCCTGGGCGATACCGCGAAATACGGAAGCATCCCCGGTTTCCTTGTACCAGAGGTAGGCAACGATTGATTTGGTTCCGGCACCATCGGCGTGGATCACATTACATTTGTCAGGATCTCCAGAGAGAAAGTCTTCGGTAATTTTGCAAAAAGCACCGGGAAACAAACCTTGCTCGAGTCGCCCAACAGCCGAATGTACTTCCGTTTTATCGGCGCTGACTCCTCTGGCCTGGTATCGACTATCAACAGGCTCTGCTGCGACTGAATAACCCGATCGGTCCTGTGCCTTGATCAAGCCGCGAAATTCGAGTTGCCGATACGCTTTTGCCACCGTATTGGGAGCAATGCCCTGATCAGTAGCAATGGCCCTTATGCTGGGTAATCGTTCCCCGGGTTCAAGTTCACCCGCTGAGATGGCAAAGTGAATCTGCTCGACAAGCTGCTGGAATACAGGGGTGGCAGAGGCTGGTTGAAGATGAATTTTCATGAGCTAACTGTATCACTATCATAATACAAAGTCGCTGCCTTATGCGCGCGTAACAATCACCAACTCGCATCGTGCTTCTCTGCTCAGTTCGCCTATAATGCGCGCTCTTTAGGTGGAGGTCCCATGCCCGTTATAGTCGATTATGACGCCGGAAACGTGCGCAGTGTGCAACGCGCCTGCCAGCAGGTTGGTCTGGATGCCACGATCTCGGCAGACCCGGAAGTGGTTAGGGCTGCAGATAAGCTGATATTCCCGGGGGTGGGTTCAGCCACCAGCGCAATCGACACGTTAGCAGACCGCGGGCTGGATGAAGCGATTCTGGCGTTTTACGCATCCGGTAGGCCACTTCTTGGCATCTGTCTCGGCTTGCAAATCTTGCTCGAACACACAGAGGAAGGGGACAAGAACTGTCTCGGATTGGTGCGTGGCGTTTGCGAACGATTCGAGTTCGCAGACAGATCCATTAAGGTGCCGCATATTGGCTGGAACCAGCTGGTCATCGAAAAACCGCACCCGATGTTTGCTGACATTCGTTCTGGCGATGAGTTCTATTTCGTCCATAGTTATTACGCCCGGCCACTGGACAATAGTCAGGTGCTGGGAACAACTGAATATGGCGACACAAACTTCTGCTCGGTCATTGGTAAGGACAACCTGTTCGCGACACAGTTTCACCTGGAAAAAAGCGGCGAACTGGGTCTGAAATTACTCAGTGGATTTGCCCGGTGGTCGCCGTGTTAAGCAAAAGAATCATCGCTTGCCTGGATGTTCGAGACGGTAATCTCGCTAAAAGCATCAAATTTGTAGATACAAAAGATATTGGCGATCCGGTTTCCAAAGCCAGGGAATATTACGAGGACGGCCTTGATGAACTTGTTTTTTATGATATTACTGCCTCCAGCGACGCTCGCGACATTATGCTCGATGTTGTCGAACAAGTTGCCAGCCAGGTCTATATCCCTTTTTCTGTAGGAGGGGGTATTCGCAGTGTTGAAGACGCCCACAAACTGCTCTGGGCGGGCGCGGAAAAAATTAACGTGAACTCAGCAGCCGTCAAAAGGCCTGAACTCATCGCCGAATGTGCTCATGCCATTGGTAACCAGAACACCGTGCTTTCAATGGATATTCTCAAAGCTACGATGTCACGAGAGCTTCCGAGTGGCTACGAGGTCGTTATCAACGGCGGACGAACACCAACCGGTGTAGATGCACTGCAGTGGGCACTAAGGGGCGAGGAATTAGGAGCTGGCGAATTGGTCTTAAATTCCATTGATGCCGACGGAACTCGCGAGGGCTATGACATCAATCTGACCCGCATGATTTCTGAAGCGGTGTCGATACCGGTTATTGCCTCAGGCGGCGCTGGCAAGCCGGAGCATTTGCTCGAAGTGTTAACGCAAGGCAAAGCCGATGCCGCATTGGTGGCATCGATGGTACATTACGGTGACTATACTATAAGCGGTCTGAAGGCCTGGCTGAGCGAGCAGGGTGTGAAGGTGAGGACAAGGTACTGACGTTGGACATTGAAAAGAGAATTGATGTTTTAGAAGAACGCCTATCTTTTCAGGAAGACATGTTACAGAAGCTTGATGACGCCCTGGCCAGTCAGCAACAGCAGATGATGTCAACTGAACGGCAGCTAAAAATCCTGCTCGACCAGTTAAGAAAACTTGAAGCCGTGATACCGGGCTCGAATTTTCCTGACGATGAAAAACCACCCCATTATTAGTCGGAGTCCACATGAAAGCAGTATTAGTGTCGGAAGATAGTTCTCTAAGCTGGTCTGAATTCGAGGAGCCTGCACCCGCTGACCAGGAAGTGCTGATCAAGATACATGCTACGGCGATTAATCGTGCTGATCTAATGCAGCGACGTGGTTTTTATCCACCACCGCCTGGAGCAAGTCCTGTCATGGGGCTTGAATGTGCAGGTGAAGTCGCGGCGGTCGGGGATCAATGTACTCGATATGCCATTGGGGACAAAGTCTGTGCATTGCTGGCCGGTGGCGGCTATGCACAATATACGGCGGTGGATGAGGGAAGCGTGTTACCCATGCCTGCTGGATTGTCTTTTGAACAGGCCGCGGGCTTGCCGGAAGTGTTTGCCACTGCCTGGCTCAACATTTTTATTGAGGCCGGCCTTGAGGCTGGAGAAAAAGTGATCATTCACGCAGGTGCCAGCGGTGTCGGAACGGCTGCTATCCAGTTGTGTAATGCATTTGGATCTCCCTGCTTTGTGACAGTTGGCTCTGCAGATAAACTCGATACCTGCCTGGCGCTGGGGGCATCTGCAGGTAGCAACAGGCATGAAGGTTCATTCCTTGACAAGGCCGCTGAGTTCGCCGGAGCGCAGGGCGTTGATGTCATTTTAGACCCTGTGGGTGCTGGGTATCTGGCAGACAACCTTTCATTGTTGGGAGTGGGTGGTCGCCTGGTGCTGATCGGTCTGATGAGCGGAGCCACCGCAGAGCTGGATCTGGGTCAGCTGATGATCAAGCGTGCCAGGGTGATTGGATCAACATTGCGTGCCAGGCCGCTGGGCGAAAAAGCCATGGTGATGTCTCAGCTGGAAGAAAAAGTATGGCCCAGGATTGAGGCGGGTGAAATCAAATCGATCATTGAGCAGGTGTTCCCGATTACGGAAGTTGCTGCGGCACATGATTTAATCGCCACCGACAAAACAACGGGCAAAGTGATCCTGGCGGTAGAATAACCTAAATAGCCGCAATCCTTGCGCGCTGCTCTGCCAGATTCTTAAGGGCAGAATCCAGCGCTTTCAGTTTGTCACGTTCCTTTTGCACCACATCTTCCGGGGCTTTATCGACAAAGTTGGGGTTGTTGATCTTTCCTGCTGTTTTTTCTCGATCTTTTTCTTTACGTTCTATCTCTTTATCGAGGCGGCTTAACTCGGACTCCTTATCGATGAGCCCGGCCATAGGCACCAATAACTCCATATCACCGACCAAAGCGGTTGCTGATAGGGGTCTTTCCTTGTCATCGTCAAGCCAGGTTAATGCCTCTGGCCTGATGAGAAATTCAAGCAAGCCGGAAAATTTATCCAACCGACTTCGATCATTTTCCGAGCCCCTGGCAAAAAACACAGGAATTTTCTTCGCTGGAGATATGTCCATCTCTCCCCGGATATTGCGAATAGCCGTGACGACCTTCTTTAGCCAGTCAATATCGGCATGAGCCTCTTCGTTGACCAATTGTTCGTTAACGGTCGGGAAAGGCTGCAGCATGATCGTATCGCCGGATTCGCGTACGGTTAATGGAATTTTCTGCCACAACTCTTCTGTTAGAAATGGCAGAAACGGATGAGCCAGGCGAAGCATGGATTCGAGTATTCTTGCCAGGGTTTGCCGCGTCCCCAATTTTTGTTGGATCGTTGAATCATCGCTATTGAGGATGGGTTTGGTCAGTTCCAGGTACCAGTCACAAAACTCATCCCAGACAAATTCATAAATAGCTTTGGCAGCCAGATCGAATCTAAGGGTTTCCATCGCCAGATGAACTGCGGCGGTCGTTTTTTGAAACTCTGAAATGATCCAGTGATCAATGGCGGAAAGTTCAACATCCTGCCGATTCAGGTCGTCGGCATGATCGCTGATATTTGTTGAGACAAAATTAGCGGCGTTCCACAGCTTGTTGCAGAAGTAGCGATAGCCTTCAACCCGTTTTATGTCAAAAGAAACCGTGCGAGTACGTGTTGCAATGGAGTAGAAGGTAAATCGCAGAGGATCGGTACCATAGGCTGAAATACCTTCCGGATATTCCTTTTTCGTGGCCTTCTCGATGCGCTGCGCCATTCGTGGCTGCATCAGGTTATCGGTTCTTTTGCGAATTAGCTCTTCCAGTGAGATGCCATTGATGATGTCCATCGGATCAAGGCCGTTGCCTTTGGATTTCGACATCTTTTGTCCATGGGCATCGGTGACCAGACCGTGTATGTAGACCTTTTTAAACGGCACTTCGCCGGTAAATTTCAGGGTCATCATAATCATGCGCGATACCCACAGGCTGATAATGTCATGGCCGGTCACCATGATGTCTGTGGAATGGAAGGTTTCCAGTTCTTGGGTTTGCTCCGGCCATCCCAGGGTTGAGAAAGTCCAGAGCGCCGATGAGAACCAGGTATCGAGTACATCCTGGTCCTGCTCGAGGCTTAGCTCGATGGGCAGGTCATGTTTTTCCCGGACATCGGCTTCGCTGCGGCCGACATAAACCTTGCCTTGCTCGTCATACCAGGCCGGGATTCTGTGCCCCCACCACAACTGGCGGCTGATACACCAGTCCTGAATATTGCGCATCCAGGAGAAATAAATATTCTCGGCATTCCGGGGTATGAATTCGATATCGCCGTCTTCGACGGCCTTAATAGCGGGTTCTGCCAGGGATTTAATGTCAACCCACCATTGATCGGAGAGATAAGGCTCGACGATGACCCCTGACTTTTCACCTCTGGGGACAACCAGAGTGTGATCGTCTATTTTGTCGAGCAGACCCAGGTCGGTAAGGTCACTGACAATGAGTTCCCGTGCTTCGAACCGGTCCATACCCCTATACTTTTCTGGCACGTTTTCGTTAAGTGTGGCGTCATCGTTGAAGATGTTAATGAGCGGTAAATCGTGCCGGGTGCCAATATCATAGTCATTGAAATCATGTGCCGGGGTGATCTTGACGCAGCCTGTACCGAATTCCATATCAACGTACTGATCGGCAATGATTGGAATTCGCCGATTGGTGAGTGGCAGGATGATTTCGCTGCCGACCAATGACTTATAGCGCTCGTCATGTGGGTTAACAGCGACGGCGGTGTCGCCTAACATCGTTTCCGGTCGGGTGGTGGCGACGGTGAGATACTGGTCCGGCTGATCGGCCAGAGGATAGCGGAAGTGCCATAAATGTCCCTGTTCTTCTTCGGATTCCACCTCCAGGTCGGATATGGAGGTCTTTAGCACGGGGTCCCAGTTGACCAGTCGCTTGCCCCGGTAGATCAGGCCTTCGTCGTGCAGCCTGACGAAGACTTCCAGTACGGCTTCTGACAAGCCGTCGTCCAGTGTGAAACGCTCGGTTTCCCAGTGCAGGGACGCACCTAACCGGCGCAACTGCCTGGAGATAGTTCCGCCGGATTTTTCCTTCCATTCCCAGACTTTTTCGACGAAGGCATCACGGCCGATGTCCGACGGTTTGATCCCGGCTGACGCCAGTTGCTCGATAACCAGCATTTGCGTGGCAATGCCAGCGTGGTCCGTGCCCATTTGCCAGAGCGTGTTCTTGCCGCTCATTCGCTGGTACCTGATTAACGAATCCACAAGACTGTGCTGGAAGGCGTGCCCCATATGCAGGGTGCCGGTGACATTGGGTGGGGGGATGGCAATGCTATAGGATTCCCCGTTACCTGACGGGGCAAAATAGTTGTTCTCTTCCCATTTCTGGTACCAGGATTCTTCTATATCCTGCGGCGAATACTTGGTCATCGTTATGTCACTAGCGCCTGCGGCGAATGTTGTTCATAAATCGCTGAGGCGAATGGTTGTTAATAAAGCGCCTGCGGCGAATATTGTTAATAAATCGCTGCGGCGAATGTTGTTAATAAATCGCTGCGGCCAAAAAAAGCGCGATTATACACCGGGAGGGACCTGGCGCTAGGGAGCTTTGTCCGGATCG
>Ga0066369_10000097_pt1 | contig 33530 bp, 39 predicted proteins | sample Knorr_S7_td_Bott_FD_70972 | JGI IMG/M metagenome (GOLD analysis project Ga0066369, IMG submission 70972) | Marine microbial communities from Southern Atlantic Ocean transect - Knorr_S7_td_Bottom_ad_4513_LV_A | ecosystem: Environmental > Aquatic > Marine > Oceanic | place: Southern Atlantic... | reverse complement strand
CAACTATAAAAGAGAATCCTGACCCAAATGGTGATGGAATTTTGGACGACGCAAAAGATACAGATGGAGATGTAATTCCAGATTATCTTGATGATGACGATGATGGTGATGGAGTAATCACACGTTACGAAGACGAAAATTCAAACGGAAATCTTTTTGACGACCTTGCTCCTGTTTCCATAGTACCACGTTTTTTAGATAATACTGCAACAGACACTTTTATAAATGACACGTTTAACACTAATACATTTATTAGAACAGTAACTGTAAAATTTATAGTTGAAAACGTTAGTATAGAAATTTTAAATACCGATTTAATTAATTTAGGAACTTACACAGGAATTCTTGAATTCAAAAATTAACTAGCTTTTTGTATTTTGATAAATATAAACTTCGGTAGCTCCTAAGCCGTATTTCTTGTAATTGGCTTCGTAAAATTTTATATTGTTATAACGTCCAAAAAGGTAATCGAGCTCTAATTTAAGCACACCTTCACCTTTACCATGAATAAATACCACCTTTTGAAAACGTTTACTTATTGCAAATTCCAACTTTCGTTTAGCGGTTTCAATTTGTAAAGTCAGCATATCATGATTTGTCATGCCTTTTGATGAATTAGTTAACTGATCAATATGCAAATCGATTTCAAAAGTAGGTTGAGAACGTTCTTTAGGCTTTACTTTACTCGATTTTTTTTTATGAATTTCTTTTTGTGAAACAACTTCCTGAATAGAAGATTTCGAAAATGCTTTAGTTCTTAATTCAGCATCCGTTTCAACTTTTATGAGTTCTTTTTCAGAAAACTCGAACTCAAAACCTTCAGTTGTTTCAATAGTAATGGTATCATCAACAATTTTAATTATGATGCCTATTAAGTTTTCATCTAAAACCGAAATAGAATCACCTATATCTAAATTATTCTTCTTCATCAAGATTAGTATGTTCTTGACTGTTTTTATTTTTACTTGAAATCCCTCGAGACAGTCGGTAAAGTCCAAACATTAAAATCATTATGCCAATAAGAAGTATGTACATTTCTTGTTGTTCTTCAGCATTAGCATATAATGCTATGATTCCTCCTACGAAAATTAAAATAAAATTAAATCTTCTTGATTTGAGCATAACATTACTTTTTTTTGATTTATTCTGAAATAACTAAAAACCAAAAATAATCAATATTTATGTTATAAATAAGAAACACATTTATTTACTTTGTGAAACGAGCATGTTAAATTTTTTCACACATAAAGGAATGATTAATAGCGAACAATCCCGATAGTTATCGAGATGACCGTTAAAAAACATTAAATATAAACACTTGAAATGCTTATTAATTTACTGATAAATTCTCCAGAAGATTTTATGTTGCCTTGTTTAAGCAAACAGTTATTTGACCTCGAATGTTTTGGTTGTGGATTGCAACGTTCGGTTTATTTGTTATTTCAAGGAGAATTTATAACTGCTTTTAACATGTATCCTGCAATTTATCCACTAATAGTACTCTCCTTTTTTATTGGAACAAATATGTTTTTTAAATTTAAACATTCAACTAAAATTATTAATACATTAGCAATATTAGCAATTACAACTATTGTTTTAAGTTACTTAATTAAAATAATCAACTAACATAATTATGGAAAAAAAACTCAACTCAACAATCGTTTACGTTTTATCAATTCTAGGATTTTTATGCTGCTGTTTTGGCGGTTTAGGATTTATCCTTGCAGGTATCGCATTTTATATTGCCCATACCAAGCTTAAAGAGGCTTATGATGATCCTGAAAATTATGAAAAAATTGTTGCTTTAGTTGTTCTAAATTATTAATATTCTTTTCTTTTTAAGAGTTGTTTATGTAATATATACTGTTGGTTGGGATGATATGATGGAACCTATAAGAGAAGCTATGGAAGAAGCAAGACAAGCTCAAGGATAAAATTTATTGTATATAAAAAAGCGAACGTTATAAAGTTCTCTTTTTTATTTCGTAATTCTTACTTTTCGTTATTAGCAAAAAATTATACTTCAAATTGCTGAAGAGTTTTAGTAATAATACCAACACAATCTAAAATCTGCTCTTCAGTCATTACTAAAGGTGGTGCAAACCTAATTATATTGCCATGAGTAGGTTTTGCTAATAACCCATTATCGCGAAGCGCTAAACATATATTCCATGCCGTTTCACTTTCTTCGTCATCGTTTATAACAATTGCATTTAGCAATCCTTTACCACGAACTAATTTTACAAGAGGACTGATTTCGATATATTTATTTAGTTCACTCCTAAATAGTTGTCCCATTGTTTCAGCATTCTCTGTTAAATCTTCATCTCTAATAACTTCGAGAGCAGCAATAGCAACTGCAGCAGCAATTGGATTACCACCAAATGTGCTTCCGTGAGTTCCTGGCTTAATTACATTCATAATGTCATCATTTGCTAAAACAGCAGAAACAGGATAAGCACCTCCAGAAAGGGCTTTTCCAAGAATTAATACATCTGGTTTTACATTTTCGTGGTCAACCGCTAACAGTTTTCCTGTTCTGGCAATACCAGTTTGTACTTCGTCAGCAATAAACAATACATTGTGTTTTTCGCAAAGTGCTTTAGCTTTAGATAAGTAACCTTCTCTTGGCACATACACTCCTGCTTCACCTTGAATAGGTTCTACCAAAAATCCTGCAACATTTTTATTGCGTTCTAAAACATCTTCTAAAGCCTGTAAATTATCGTATTCAATTTTAATAAATCCTTTGGTAAATGGTCCAAAATTTTTACGTGCTATTTCATCATTTGAAAATGAAATAATAGTAGTTGTACGTCCATGAAAATTGTTTTTGCAAACAATTATTTCGGCTTTATTTTCAGCAATTCCTTTTATTTCGTAAGCCCATTTTCTACAGAGCTTTAACGCTGTTTCTACAGCTTCAGATCCTGTATTCATTGGCAATAATTTATCAAATCCAAAATACTCACAGGCAAATTTTTCGTACCTACCCAATACATCACTGTAAAATGCTCTTGATATTAATGATAAATTTTGTGCTTGGTCAATCATTGCATTGACAATCTTTGGATGACAATGCCCTTGATTTACAGCAGAGTAAGCCGATAAAAAATCGTAGTATTGCTTACCTTCAACATCCCAAACATAAACGCCTTCGCCTCTACTCAATACAACTGGAAGTGGATGGTAATTGTGCGCTCCATACTTGTTTTCTAAATCCATCGCTTCTGGCGACGTTAATTGGTTTAAAACCTTCATAGCATGAAATTTTAAATATTAAAAAAACGTAATTCCTACTGTACCTTTATTCTTTCGAAGAATCGAAAATTCAGCGGAGGAGAGAAATCATCCTTATAGATTTGCAAATTACTAAATATAAGTGGCTCGTTAAAATGTTATTCGGACATTTTTACAGATAATGAAGAAACCTGCAATTCCAAACGTTTCATTTCTCGTAAAATAGCATTTTTATCCATTTGCATCCAACCAAAAATCTTTAACATGCTTACTGCTGTTAAACATAGTAATCCGCCAATTCCCCATTTAATTAAATCGTTAGTAGCTTCCATATCAAAGAATTGAATAGCACAATACACAAATAATGCAAAAAAAATAAAGGTCATAATATTCATAATTATAATTAGCCACGCATTCTTGCCTTTAAATAATCCTGTAATCATTCCTAAAACGTTTTGTTCATCTAACTCATCATAGAATTTTGCTTCTTCTTGAGTTAATGTTTCTTTAATTAATTGATCGATGTCTTCCATGTTAGTTTTCATGATAAAATTTGTTTTATTGTTCCCACGAATTCCGATCCCGATAACTATCGGGACTATCAGAAGGGAATCTGTTATTGTTTTATAATTGTTTTTAATTTTTCTCGTGCATGAAACAATCTTGATTTTGCTGTTCCAATAGATATTCCTAAAATATCACCTATTTGCTGTAATGAATAATCTTCTACATAAAACAGATTGATAACCATTTGCTAATGTTCAGAAAGCAATTTTATTGCCTTTAAAAGTTCTTTTTTTAAATGCTCATTGTCATTGTCTTCTTCTTCAATAACTGATTGTTCGTTGTGATACTCATTCAACTTTTCAGTTTCTCTTTTGTTAATTCTAATCCAATCTATGGTCTGTCTGTACACAATAGTTAAAGCCCAAAATCCAAAACTATTTGGATTTTTTAGCCCATGAATCTTTTTCATAATCATTTTCCAACTGTCTTGAGCTATATCTTTTGATGCATCAATATCTTTTGTTATCCAATATGCTTTAGCACAAAACTTCTTGTGCCAGCGTTTTACAAATAATGGCAAGGCTTTGGTGTTTTCCAGATTGATATTGTAATACCAACCAGCCATCAACTATGTTATTGGGTTTGTTCATTAACTTCTACTATAAAGACGCAGAAAAATTAGAAAAGTTCACTTTTAATTGAATTTTCTTAAAGATAATTTAAATAACTCATTCAATTATTTATTGCTATTGTTATTTTTACGCTATGTCTCGAAAAAACAAAAAGCAACTTTTTACAAATGTAGAGGTTATCGACGCTGGTGCAAAAGGCAAAACAATTGCTAAAGCACCAGATGGCAGAGTTATTTTTTTGCATAATGCTGTTCCTGGAGATGTTGTAGATATCCAAACCTACAAAAAGCGTAAATCTTATTATGAAGGCAAAGCTACTGTGTTTCATACACTATCTGATAAACGAACTGAACCCGTTTGCGAGCATTTTGGAACTTGTGGTGGTTGTAAATGGCAACACATGGCTTACGAGCATCAATTGTTTTACAAGCAAAAAGAAGTCACAAATAATTTAACACGTCTTGGACATATTGAATTACCAGAAGTTACTCCTATTTTAGGTTCAGAAAAACAGTATTTCTATAGGAATAAAATGGAGTTCTCTTTTTCTGATTCCCGATGGTTAACATTTGATGAAATAAATTCGGACGAAGATTTTGGCGACCGAAACGCCTTGGGATTTCATATTCCCGGAATGTGGGACAAGATTCTGGATGTTAAAAAATGTCACCTCCAAGCAGATCCTTCAAACGCTATAAGAAATGCTGTAAAAGCATTTGCAGTAAAAAATAATCTGGACTTTTTCAACACACGACAACAAACTGGATTATTACGCACCTTAATGATTCGAACTACAAGTATTGGTGAGATTATGGTGTTGATTCAATTCTTTAAAGATGATAAAATAAAGCGTGAATTGTTGTTAGACTTTCTTTCTGAAAAATTTCCGCAGATAACATCTTTACAATATGTTATAAACGAAAAAGCGAATGATACTATTTACGATCAAGAAGTAATTTGCCTTTCTGGTCGTGACCATATTTTTGAAGAGATGGAAGGGTTAAGGTTTAAAATAAATGCAAAATCATTCTACCAAACCAATTCTGAACAAGCCTACGAACTTTATAAAATTACTAGAGAATTTGCAGGTTTAACTGGAAACGAATTGGTTTACGATTTATATACAGGAACTGGAACCATTGCGCAATTTGTAGCCAAACAAGCCAAGCGTGTTATTGGTATTGAAGTTATTCCTGATGCTATTGCTGCGGCAAAAGAAAATGCAAAATTAAATAATATAGAAAACGTTAAATTCTATGTTGGAGATATGAAAACCATTTTTAATATCGATTTTATAAATGCTCATGGACAACCAGATGTAATAATTACAGATCCACCACGAGATGGTATGCACAAAGATGTTGTGCAACAATTATTAAATATTGCAGCAAGTAAAATAGTTTATGTAAGTTGTAATAGTGCCACACAAGCCAGAGATTTAGCATTAATGGATGCTAAATATAAAGTAACCAAAATACAAGCTGTGGATATGTTTCCGCAAACGCATCATGTAGAAAATGTTGTACTTTTGGAAAAACGATAAGTCTTAAAATAAAATGAATTCCGCTTATTCGGAAAATATATATGAAAAAAATAAGTACCCTACTATTACTGCTTTTATTAACGACTGCGAGCTGCGAAAAAGATGACATCTGTCCCGAATCCACTCCTACAACTCCTAAACTTATTTTAAGATTCTACGATATTTCAAATCAGGATGATACTAAAAATGTTACGAGTATCGGAGTAACAAGCTTGGATGAAAATGGTGAAACTTTCGTATTGGCTGGATTTAACGGAGTTACTACAGATTCTATTAGCTTACCATTGCGAATACAAACTACTGCGGAAAATTTTACTAGGTTTACTTTTTACAAAGACTTTGCCCTAGATGATAATGGAACTCCAAACGATCCTTCAGACGATATCTTCTCGGGCAATCCAGACGTTATAACCTTTGCCTATAAAAGAGAAGATATTTATGTGTCTCGTGCTTGTGGTTTTAAAACCATCTTTTCAGAACTTATTGTAACCGTTGAAAGTGATGGTGAAAATTGGATTATTAACCCTTTAATATTAAATCGTACTATAGAAAATGAAATCTCAGCACATGTTAAAATATTACATTAGTACCATTTTAATTTTGCTGATGATTTTTTCAGTAAAAGCTCAAAATAATCCAGATAGTGATCAGGACAAGTCACAAGACTCAACCAAATTCAAACAAAAATATGGATTGCGTTTAGGTGTAGATGTAGGTAAAATTGTTAGAACTTTTATTGATGATGATTATACTGGTCTTGAAATAAATGCCGATTATAGATACTCTAAAAATGTATATATAGCTGGAGAATTAGGAACAGAAGAAAAAACAACTTCAACCGAATTCTTAAATTCTACATCAAAAGGAAGTTATTTTAAAGTAGGAATAGATTACAATATGTATAAAAATTGGCTCGATATGGAAAACATGATCTATGTAGGTTTTCGTGTTGGAGCAAGTACGTTTAGCCAAACTGTAAACAGCTATACAATTTTTAATACCAATCATGAATTTCCAGAAGCTACAATTACAGAAAGCATTGATTTTAATGGATTAACAGCCATCTGGTCAGAATTAATTTTAGGCATAAAAGCCGAAGTGTTTACCAATCTTTTTGTTGGACTTAATATTCAGCTAAAAGGACGCATAACCGAAACTGAACCCGATAATTTCGAGAATGTTTACATTCCGGGATTTGGACGCACTTACGATAGCGGAAGTTTTGGTGTTGGTTTTGGCTATTCTATTTCATATCTTATTCCCTTGTATAAAAAAGAGAAATAAATTACTTTTAATTATTAGTTGTTATATTTTGAATTGAAAGCGTATCCATTTTTATTAAATTATAGATGAATAAAGAAACTATAGCAGAGCTATTGGACGAAAAACATCAAACACTTTCTAATTGGCTCAATAAACAAGATGCTGAACGATGGGAAACTGGTCCGGAAGGTAAATGGACTACTGGGCAACACGTCATTCATTTACTGCAAAGTATGAAGCCATTAAATACGGCATTGAGCCTTCCAAAATTTATTTTAAAATTTAAGTTTGGCACATCAAACAGAGCAGTTCGTGATTTCGATACTGTTAAAAATAGGTATTTACAACGTCTTGAAGAAGCTAAAGGCATCACTTTTAAAGGTTCTCAAAATATGAAAGTACCAAGTATTAAAGACAAACAATATATTTTAAACAGGTTGCTGGTAGAAAACAAAAAGCTGCAGTACAAAACCAGAAAGTGGTCTGACAAAGATTTAGACACCTATATTTTACCACATCCTCTTATGGGGAAAATGCCAGTACGTGAACTACTTATGTGGACTGCTTACCACATTGAGCATCATACAGATACTTTGAAGGAAAGGTATTAATATTTGTTTTTAACTATTCTTGATATTTAATAATTGGTATTTCTTAAATTGTATTGACAATTTAAATTAAAAAAACTAACTTCGCTTATCGTCTGATATAGACAATTTTAACTGACCATATAAAAACATTGTAGACCATTTGTCAATTGCAGAGAAGGATTATTGACAATTAGCAAGTTAACTAAACTCTTACATCATGATCATTAAGGAATCTAATGTTACTATTAACGTAAAGAAGTTGAACGATTCAATTTCATTTTACGAATCTATCGGATTTACGGTCAAAAACCGTTGGGGTGAGCATTACGCCCAAATGACTGCGCCAGGTATTACGATTGGCCTTCATCCGACTGATGAAGCGAATTTAAAAGGTAATTCCGGTAATGTTTCAATAGGTTTTACAACCGACAATTTTGAAGCCACCGAAGCTTTATTGAAGGAACAAAATATTTCAGTAGTAGAAAGGAAAGAGGATGGTGGACAATTCCTACACTTCAATGACTCTGACGGAACATCACTATATTTTATCAAGCCCAATTGGTAAAAATATGATGAGATGGTATACAACGGATTTGAGGAAATTAAAGGTCTACAACAACAAAAAAGAAAACATGGTTAGAGCCGTTATTTGTAGTAACTTAAAACTAAATGCCTACCACATTTCTTATTTTAAACGATAAGCGTAACGCCAAATTTATTACGCCTTTTTGGAATTTGGAAGTTGGAATTTCCTTATTGATTTTTTTTAGCTTTTCTGCTTCCATCATACATTTCGTATTTAACAAAACGTGCTTCAAGTTTGGCATTAAAGACCTTTATTTTTCGTGAAGGTCGTAATCCAACATGTTTTAAGGCTTCTAAATTAGAAGTAATAAACCAAGCATTAGTACCTGGAAAACCGTGTTTTAAAGTGCTGCCAATATTACCATAAAACTCTTCAACATTTAAACTTTCAAGACGCTCGCCATAAGGTGGATTAAACACCATGTGCAAAACATCGTTGCCTGCTTTTTGGGTTTTAAAAAAATCTTCGTGTTTTATGGTTATAAACTCATCCAAATGAGCATTCTTAACATTCTCTTTTGCTTTACTAACTGCCGAAGGCGATTTATCGTAACCTGAAATTTTATGATAAAAATCTCTGGTATTCTTCAATAAAGATTCTTCAATTTTTTCAAACAAATCCACATCCCAATCCTGCCAACGCTCAAAAGCAAATTCTTTACGCATTAAATTTGGAGGTATATTACACGCAATCATGGCAGCTTCTATAAGTATAGTGCCACTTCCACACATTGGATCCATAAAATCACTTTGCCCATCCCAACCAGACAAGATAATTAAACCAGCCGCCAACACTTCGTTAATTGGTGCAATATTGGTTGCCGTTTTATAACCGCGTTTGTGTAACGACTCACCAGAACTGTCTAACGAAATGGTACAAAACTGCTTGTCGATATGAACATTGATCTTTAAATCAGGAAAACGTAAATCTATATTTGGTCGTTCTCCTGTTGTATCTCTAAATTTATCTACAATGGCATCTTTGGTTTTAAGTGCTATATATTTTGAGTGCGTAAATATTGTAGAATGCACAGTAGCATCAATCGCTAATGTTCCTGTTGATTTTAAATAATCTTCCCAGGTCATTTTATAAACCTGATTATATAAATCCTGCTCATTAAATACTTTAAATGTTTTTATGGGTTTTAAAATTTTAACAGCAGTACGTAAGCCTAAATTAGCCTTATACATAAACCCTTTATCTCCCAAAAAACTCACATTACGAATACCAATTTTCACATCTCGTGCTCCAAGATTTCGTAGTTCATTCGCTAAAAGCTCTTCAAAGCCAAATAAGGTTTTGGCTACCATTTTAAAATTATTCTCCACAGCTAAAGTTAATAGATTGTAAAAATACTTTATTTTTGTTGCAACTTAATAGCTAATTTGTATTTAGATTTGGGAATGTATTAATCCGAAGTTAAAAAAATTCCTACTTTCATGGGAAATATATATGACAAAAGACACAAAAGATTGGTTTACTTCTTGGTTTGATTCTCCCTATTACCACACATTATATAAAGACAGAGGTTTTGATGAAGCACAAGGCTTTATGGCAAACTTAACCAGTTACCTCAATATTCCTGAAGGTGGTAAAATCTTGGATTTAGCTTGTGGCAAAGGACGACATTCGGTGTATCTTAATAGCATTGGTTACGACGTTACAGGAATAGATTTATCACGTCATAGTATAGCGTATGCCAAGCAATTTGAAAATGAAACTTTATATTTTGGTGTTCATGATATGAGCCAACCATATTCACAACAATTTGATGCTGTTTTTAATTTGTTTACCAGCTTTGGTTATTTTAAGAATGAAGAAGATAACCTAAACACCGTAAAAGCCATTAAAGCTAACTTAAAAGAGAATGGATTAGCAGTTATCGATTTTATGAACGTAGATTTTGTGATTGATAATCTTGTTCCTGAAAGCATTAAAACTGTTGAAGGTATCGATTTTTATCTTAAACGTTATGTAGAAGATAACTATATAATAAAAGATATTTCTTTTAAAGTTGAAGGCAAATCTTATAACTATAAAGAACGTGTAAAAGCAATAACACTCGATGGTTTTAATAAAATGTTCTTGAAAGCAAATATTCAGTTATTAGATGTTTTTGGAGATTATAAATTACATAAATTTGACAAAAAAACTTCTGAACGCTTAATACTAATTTTTATGTAGCATGATAAATTTTATCCTTCCAATAGTTACAGTACTCATAGGCTATCTTTTTGTTCTGGTATTTAAACCCACAAAACAAAAAAATCTAAAGCTATTATTAGCGTTTAGCGGTGCTTTTTTATTATCTATAACGGTTTTTAATTTTTTGCCTGAAGTATTTAATAACAACAATGATAAGACTATTGGATTGTTTATCATGATTGGGATTTTACTTCAAATAATTTTGGAGTTTTTCTCAAAAGGTGCCGAACATGGTCATGTGCATTTAAGTAAAAACGAATCTGTTTTCCCATGGTTACTTTTTATTAGTTTAAGTATTCATTCCGTTTTAGAAGGCTTACCGATTGAAGCTCACGATAATTTAATTTACGGCATTATTATTCATAAACTTCCAGTTGCAATAATCTTATCGACCTTCTTTTTAGCATCACAATTAAGTCACATCAAAATATTGTTTTTCCTGGCTTTATTTGCCTTAATGACACCTCTCGGTGTATTATTATCACAGGAAACAGATATTTTTAAAATCTATTATACTGAAATTTCGGCTTTAGTAATTGGAATATTTTTGCATATATCCACTATTATTTTGTTTGAAAGTAGTGAAGGACATAAGTTTAATTTAACCAAACTTATAAGTATCATTGTTGCTATTACTGTTGCGTACTTTATGTAACATACGGCTCAACATTTTCTGTCCCTACTCTATGCTTACTTTGCCTTTTTTTGTGTTTATATCTGTTTTTTTTGTCATCCCGATAACTATCGGGACTATAGTAAGGGAACCTCATTGCGATTGTTTAATACAATTTATGTATTTGCAATATGTATTGAGATAATAGTTAGCTATCTAAAAATATGTCTTAATTTCTTTAATCGTACAGTAATAATCTAAAATTAAATTGGAAAGTAATTTTGTGTTCTGTTTCTTATTATATTCTTTAACGAATAGCATCATACAATTATTACCAATTATAAAGCTTTTTAATTTACTATTTGTTATTAAAGAGGTATGATGCATTCAATACAAAAGTAGGACCGTAAGTAAAAGTGTCTCCTACATCAGAGAGGGTCTTTTGAGAAATAGGAAACCGATAACCAGGAGTTATTGCAAGTCCACTTTTTAGTTTAAAAGTTAAGTTAACCGTTGTATTGAAAGAAATCAAGCCACTGTTAGGGTCTTTAATTCCATTCCACTTTGCTTGACTTTGGGAAAAATTAGCGAATGTTGTTCTGACGAAAAACCAATCCATAAAACGATAACCTAAACCAATTCCATTAGTTGTTTCTAAAGCAGCTTGATAGCCTTTTTTATTTTCATAGAAGGGTAACATATTTATAGAATAGAACGCAAGCGAAAACCTGTTGGATAAACCAATTACGTAATGAAATTCAAAAAGAAGGTTAAAAGTTCCAGAACCAAATTGAATGTGTAAGTGTTTTTCTCCGTTTTCGCCAGCAATTAATGAGTTTTCTTCAGTTTTTCCAATGGGGATTGTTGTGCCTAAAGCAACATCTAATCTTCCTTTTTTAAAGAGGAAACCATTAATACGATGAGCTACCAAGAGACGGAAGTCACTAAAACCAGAATAAGTTTCGTTCCGGTGATGAATATCTCTATTTCTTAAAATTGCTTCTTGCTCATTCGGAGTAACAATTTCAAAATAATTTACAGATGCATTTTGTATTTTAACATCATAAGGTAGTCTTAACCAAGTGGTCCAGTTGGTTTTAAAGGTATATTCTAAATTTAATTCTGTTCTAACAAAATCTAATTCTACAATATGTTCATGCAATGGCACGTCTATACTCTGTCCGTTTTCTGAAAGCCCTATGCTATTTAAATGACCTCCTTGGTAATCAAAACCATTAGTTACATTAAATGTTAATCTGAAAGCACCTTGATAAAGTGTATCTATTCCAGCTTCAAGTTTTTCACTACTCTGCAATGCAGGATTACTGCAAGCTGGACAGGCTTGTGAAAACATATTTGTAGGAAGCGTAGTTAAAATTAGAACAAGTAATCCAAAAAATGCATTATTTATTATCTTCATTAACTTAATTTTTTGAATTAACAATAAATTTTACTTCCTCAATATTATTACCTTCAACCTTCCCAAGAAATTTACCTTTAGCACTAAATATAAGCGTAAAGGGTAAAGCTGGTATTTTATAATTTTTGGTTAGTTGCTTAGAAATTTCTGATTTCCAGTTTACAATATCTACTTTTCGAAGAGCAATATTGGGATTGTTCTTAATAAAATGCTCAACCTTTGGAGAAAAAACACGGCAAGGAGCGCACCAATCAGCATAAAAATCGAAAATAGTAATCTTGCCGCTCGAAAGGTGTTCTTTAAATTTGATCTTGCTACCGCCTTTTATAGTTTCTATGTCTAGGTTTTTACGTTCGGCATTGGTTAGTGGCTTTACAAGTGAGTCGCCTTCAAATATAATTTCAAAATTAGTCATCTCTTTCATTGCTTTTTTGATGTCAGCTTTAGTAACATTCCCCTTTACAATTGCTATTTTCGTGTCGAAACTCACATTTACACTGTCGACACCTTTAATGCCTTGTAATGTTTTTGTTGCAGTATTGGCACAAGCATCACAACTCATTCCTTCAATTTTGAATGTGTAAGTTTGAGTGGTTTGTGCATAAGCAATTACTGAAGTTAAAATCAGTAATAATAGGATAAAGTAATTTTTCATTTTATAAATTATTAATTAATACAACAGGATTTGATGCAATTTTGGCTGCAAGTTTTGTTGCTTATAACTGTTGAAGAAAACCCTTTATTTTTTATAATGGAAATAATTTCTTTTTCTGTAATTAATTGAGGATTATAGGTTATTTCTGATGAACTATTATTATAAGCTGTTTTGCTTGTTAGAATCCCTTTAGTTTTTTTAAATGTTTTGTCAAGACCATCTGCACAACCTAACTGACAAGTCATTCCTTTTACTTCCAGCATTAAAGTTTTATTAGTCTCAGGTTTTTGTATTGTTGAAATATTTTCGGAAATTGTTTGTGCTAATGTAGAACGATTGCTTAATAAAGTAAACCCTAAAACCATTATAACTAAAGCAAAAGTTGAAGTTGTTTTTTTATATTCAAAAAATTTAAATTAATAATAGCACAAATATGAGAACAAGAGGCAGGCGGTAACCAAATGTTTTTACCTTTTTTTTTCGTTGTAGTGCATTAATCGGGTTTCTATGGTTTGAATTTCTTTTAGTTTATCGGTTAAATCACCTAATTTTAAATTTGGAAATTCGTTTTTCAAGTAGTCTATCTTGTCTTCATTTCCACAGTTTCCAGGACAAGAGTCAACAGCTTTAACAATACCAATTGCAAGTGCTTTTCTATACACTTCATCCAATAATAAATAATGAGCTTTTTGAATACCTTTATCGATGGATTTGAACTGAATGTTAATTTGTTCTGGGTCTTTACCTTCATCCAGCATTTTTACAATACCATTAATTTGACCGCTTAATGTCTTAAGTCTGGTTATAATATCTAAAATTAAATCGGAAGGTAATTTATGTGGTTCTTTTTCCATCTTTATTTTTTAACAACAACGAGAGTCGCCACAGCTTTTATTTTCTTGAATTGGTGGACAAGAAACTGTTCCATAAGAACAAAATACACAACAATATCCTTTTTTTGGTTTTAAAATTTCTTTACAATTCTCGCATTCATAAAAAAACTGACAAGCATCAGTTGGCATTTCTTCTTCCTTTTTGTGTCCACATTTAGGACATGTAATTATCGATTCTAAAATAACTTTTGCCATTTTTATCTTTTCTGAAATAAATTATAAATAAAATTTTGCTCTTTATTATAAGGTGTCCGATGCACTTCTTCAAAAGATTTAATTAGCGTAAATTGTTCTCCAAACAACTCCTGTAATTTTTCTTTATCGTATTGCATAATATCTAATCCGCTACACTTTTTTGGTCCAGACTTTGAAAAAGTAGCCAACACGAAATATCCATTTTTTTTAATTACCTTACCAACAATAGTTACATACTTAACAATATTACTTTTTCTTGTCAAAAAATGAAAAGTAGCTCTATCGTGCCACAGGACATATTGTTGTTTGGGTGTAAAGTCAAGTATATCAGAAACAATCCACTTAATATTCTTTCCGTTTTCTCCCAATTTAGTTTTTGTATGTTCTATCACTTTATTAGAAATGTCCAATACCGAAAGATTAACAAAACCATGCTTTTGAAGTTCTTTAGTTAAGTTAGAATTGCCACCTCCAACATCTATAATTTCAGCCTTATTACTTAAATTAATTGTAGTTATTAAATTTAAAGAACTTGTTGGGTTTTCTTGATACCAACTTACTTCATCATCATTTTTAGTTTCATAAACATTATCCCAATGCTGTTTTATGTCACTCATTATATTGGATTTATTACCTTATATCCTGTTGAATTGATGGCGCTTTCTATATCTTCTTTAGAAATTTTAGATGTATCAAATTTAACTTCGGCATTTCTATTTTCAAAAGAAGCATCTACATTAATAATTCCTTCTAATTCATTTACAACATGTTTAATATGAGCTTCACATGAAGCACAGGTCATTCCCTCAACACTAAAGCTTATGGTTTTAAAATTTGATTCGCTAACAATAACAACTTCTTTTTTATTATCCGGATAAAAGATGTGTGCATAATATGGAAAGTTAATTGAGAAAGCTGCAAATATTGTTATACCAATTAAAAACCCTTTGGTTTGATACCATTTAGGCTTTTCGTCTGTATCACAATCACAATCATCTGTATTTTTAAGTTTGAAGTAATTATACCAAGCATAACCTATAGCTATAACAGCAAAACCGATTAAATATGGTCTATATGGATTCATCCACGATAACATTGATGCGCTACCTCCTAAACCAGCAATTAATGCAATTACAGGCGGAATACAACACGATGATGCCGCAATAGCAGCGAACAATCCTGTAAAAGCCGCTTTTTTTGATGTGCTTTCTGTTTTCATTTTAGTATTATTTAAGCTGTTTTTCTAATTAATTTTATTGAATTAAATATCACCTTCAAAATATCAGTATCATCTGGATTTAACGAATAGTATAATGTTTGTCCTTCACGCCTTGACCTAATAATTCCAGCATCTTTAATCTTACGAATATGCTGCGAAATTGCAGGTACGCTCATTACAAGAATATCAGCAATATCACAAGGACATAATTCTTTTTCCATATTTAAAAGAAAGAGAATTTTTAAACGTACTTGATTTCCAGTTATAGACAATAGTTTAGAGATTTCTTCAAAATTGTCTTCCATAGTATTTAATATGGACATACAATTTAATATCTGTTTGTGATCTGCTTCACCACGAGTACAGTTTATCTCTAATCTCATATAATTCTGTTTTGTGGGATAAAGATATTACTATTTGCGTATTTAAGCAAATACTTAAATAGTTTAACAAATTTTTATCTTTTAAAAAATGTGTAAACAAAATACTAATGATTCAAAAAAATTGCAACAATAATTTAAACTACATAAAGCAATACCATAAAAAAGTGACAAATGGCTCCAGTAAGTACAAAAAGGTGCCAAATTACATGATTATAAGGAATTTTTTCAATAGCATAAAAAATGATGCCAACTGTATAAGCCAATCCTCCTGCTATTAATAACAAAATAGCATTAGGATGTACCAAACTGGAAAGTGTAGAAAAGTCGAACACAATAAGCCAGCCCATTAAAAGATATAACAAGGTCGAAAAAACGCCAAACTTTCCTGTAAAAAATAGTTTTAAAACCACACCAAATCCTGCTATTCCCCAAACTACCCAAAATAAGGTCCAACCCAAACTGTCTTCTAAAGTTATAAGTAAAACCGGAGTATAAGTACCGGCAATAAGCAAATAAATACCTATATGGTCAATAATTCTGAAATAATGTTTTAGCTTTTCCCTTTTTACAGCATGATAAAGTGTAGAAGCTGTAAATAATACAATAATTGAAACACCATAAACATTAACACTAAATAAACTCCACTCTGTTTTATGAGTATCAAAAACAATAAGTAATACTATTGCAGCAATACCTAACAACGCTCCAAAGGCGTGTGAAATAGCATTTAATTGCTCTTCGAGTTTAGTTTGAATTCTCATTTACAGTAGTTTCTGAAGGTAGATTTAGCCATTTTTCGGTAAGGTCATAAAAATCAATATCGAGTGCGGATTTTTGTCGTTCTAGACGTCCACTTTGAAAGTTGCGCTGCAAAACATCTTCTATCAAATAATCTTCTTTCTCATTCATAGGATCGAATTTGCGTTTTAAAGAAATATCAAATAACCTTGCTGTATTATTAAACCAAAAGGCACGCCAACCGTTACGCAATTCTTTAATGAGTTCGAAAGTAGTTTTTCCGGTTTGTCGATGTATGAGCTTTATTAAAATCTGACCTTCGGTTCTGGTTAACTTCTTCAACTTTTCTGAAAATTCTCCCTCAATATATTTTTGAATCCTTTTGGCATAACGTTTCTTATCTCGTTTCCGCTTCATTTTGTCCAAACGCACGTTTAGTGTATTTAATCTTTCAGCAGCGAGTTTTGCATAAGGATAGACTTTTATTGTTTTTCGACGTAAAATTAAATAGCGCTTGCGGTCTTCTCTACTATCAAATTTCAATTTATGTAACAGTCTAACTTCATCTAAATTAATAGCAGTTATTGGTATAGAATCTCCTTCAATAATAATGTATTCATATTCCGTAGAGTCTTGCTCAACTTCATTAACTTGGGCAAAAATCAATAATGGGAAAACGACAAGGATGTAACTTAAATATTTCATTTAAACAAAAACTCTAAAGTCCTTTCTACAGAGCAAAATTAATAATTTACATACTCATAAACCCTAAAATAGTATTAATATTATTATTTTAGTGCAAAACTTTTATACATGGCGAAAAAGAGCGTATTAAACAAAAAGTCAATGGACTTTTTAGAAAAATATTTAAATAATGCTGCACCTACTGGTTACGAATGGGAAGGGCAAAAATTGTGGATGAACTACCTAAAACCTTATGTAGATGAATTTATTACAGATACCTATGGGACTGCAGTTGGCGTGATAAATCCAAAAGCTAAATATAAGGTAGTTATAGAAGGTCATGCCGACGAAATTTCATGGTATGTAAACTACATTTCGGATAACGGTTTAATTTATGTGATTAGAAATGGAGGCAGTGATCACCAGATTGCGCCGAGTAAAATTGTAAATATCCATACTAAAAACGGAATAGTAAAAGGCGTTTTTGGTTGGCCTGCAATACACACACGTAGCAGAGTAAAAGAACAGCCCCCTAAACCAGATAATATTTTTATAGATGTGGGTTGCAAAAAGAAAACTGAAGTAGAAAAATTAGGGATTCATGTAGGTTGTGTGATTACCTATCCCGATGAATTTCATATTTTGAATAAAAACAATTTTGTCTGTCGCGCTTTAGATAACCGAATGGGTGGATTTATGATTGCTGAAGTTGCACGTTTACTTCACGAAAACAAAAAGAAACTTCCGTTTGGATTATATATTACAAATTCAGTACAAGAAGAAATTGGTTTACGAGGCGCACAAATGATTACGGAAACTATTAAACCTAATGTTGCCATAGTTACTGATGTGACGCATGATACCACTACACCAATGATCGATAAGAAAAAAGAAGGTCATTGCGAAATGGGTAAAGGTCCCGTTATTGCTTACGCTCCGGCAGTACAGCAAAAATTACGCGATTTAATTACCGATACTGCCGAAGAAAATAAAATACCATTTCAACGTGCAGCATTGTCTCGTGCTACTGGAACAGATACTGATGCTTTTGCGTATAGTAATGGCGGTGTTGCTTCTGCACTTATATCTTTACCGCTACGTTACATGCATACAACCGTAGAAATGGTACATAAAAGCGATGTTGAAAATGTAATACGTATGATTTACGAAACACTTCTTAAAATAAAAGATGGCGATTCGTTTAGTTATTTTGAATAAAGATATACTTCAAAAAATGTCTGTCCATACTTAATTTAGATTTAAATATCGTCTCGACTAAAGTGGGAAGTACTAACTATTTACCATTTCAAAAGTTAGCCTTTTAAAATATAAAGATTTTTCTTAATGACTGCACATTATGTACATATAAAAAAAAACTTCTCGAAACTAATATTGATAGAAGCTTTAGTTTTTTTTATACTTTGAGTTTTAATGTGTCGGCACAAATTCAAAAGGATTTTACATCTCGGTTCAATGAAACCGTAAATGGTGATGTAACTATTATTGCTAATAATATGCTGTCCAGAACTGCTACAGAAAGCTACAATGGTGAAAGGGATAATCATGATTTTATTGATAATGTGTATGTAGATATAGATAATGATAGCACGACATTTAATTCAAGTAGTGCAAATTTTGTTAATCCCGAACCACAATTAGTTTGTTTAACTATACTAAAAACATATTTATATTGGGCGGCGGCTGATAAAGAGAATGATAATGGAGAAGACAATCAACCTAATTGGAATTTCAATGATATTAAATTAATGCTACCAGGGGAAGATGTGTATTCCACCATAACTGCTGATGAAGTTATTTATAGAGGACGTGATAGTCATTTTAGTAACGATCCCTATATCTGCTTTAAAGATATTACTTCAACTATAATTACATTAGACGATCCATTTGGGAACTATCAAGTTGCTAATGTTGAAGCAAAAATTGGAAATTTAATACAGCATGGTGGTGGAAATATAGGAACTTCTGGTGGTTGGCAAATTGTATTTGTATATCAAAGTCCAGAACTTCCAACAAAAAACACAAGCTTGTTTGATGGTTATGCACATATTTCGCAAACATTTAACGATTTTGATATTAATTTTAGTGGCTTTCAAACAATTAAAACTGGACCAGTAAATGCAAATATTGTTTTAGGGTCGCTGGAAGGCGATAGAGCTTTAAGAGGAGACAGATTTCAAATAAAAAATGTCGAAAATAATTTTGTAGACTTAATAGCACCTTTAAGAGATGCTGATAATTTTTTTAATAGTCGAATTACAATAAAAAATATTGACTATACCGATAGAAATCCAGCTAGTATTAATACACTTGGTTTTGATGCTGTTGTTTTTACTCTTAACAATAATGGTAACAGAATATTAGGTAATAACCAAACATCGGCAACAATCAGACTTACATCAAATCAGGAAACTTATGGTTTGTATTTATTAGGTCTATCTGTAGACGTTAGATCTCCTAATCTGTATCCTATTACATTAATTTATAACGCAGTAGAAAATATTACAAACGCAGGCGAAACTGTTATTTTCGATTTTAATTTTATAAATACAGGAAATGATGTCGCTATAAATGTTGTCCTTTCAACAATTCTTCCTACTAACGTAGAATTTATTGATGCCAATAATTTACCCAATGGAGTTACATTTATATATGATGCCAATACAAGAAATTTACAATTTGAATTAATGATTAAAGACGAATGTTATTTCCTTGAAGATAGTTGCGATTTATCTTTTGAAATCCAATTGGAAGCAACATATAATGGTATAGAAAACCCTATTTCCCAGACCACATTTAGCTCTTATGGATTAAACGATTGTCAACAGGGAACTATATTACTAATAACAATAAACATACCTGAAGAAATTATTTGGGTAAACGATATTGGTGATTTAGACAGAGACATTATATGCGAAAATACTGCTGCTTTAAATCTTGCTCTAAGTTTAATGCCAGATACGGATAAATGTGATTTAGCAATAACAAAAACATCAGGAACATTTGTACCAAACGATAGCTTTGGTTATTCAGGTTCGTATACAAATACGTGGACATTTACAGATGCCTGTGGGAGAACAATTGTTGATTATGTTCAGGTAATTACGATAAACGACGAATGTCTGGAATCAATTTGTGGTAATATAAATAAAATAAACATTTCTAAAGCGGTTACCGCAAATGGAGATCAATGGAATGAGTATTTTGTTATTAGTGGTCAGGAAGCATGCGACTTTAATATTGAAGTTAAAATATTTAATCGTTGGGGAGCCTTAATATATAAATCTAATAACTATAAAAATAACTGGAGGGGATTCGCAACTAACAATTCGATTGGAGTTTCTGGAAATGTCCCTTCAGGCACATATTATTACGTTGTAAATTTAAAAGGCAGTGGATTGAAACCTTTTACAGGAGTAATATATGTGTCAACCGATTAAAAAATATTTTTAATAGAAAAACAGAAGTTTATAGCATGGATGAATATTTAGACATACTTGACGAATTAGGTAATCCCATAGGGAAAACCGCTTTAAAATCTGAAGTACATCAAAAAGGTTATTTCCATGCTACTGTTCATATTTGGTTTTATACTGAAACTGGCAAAGTGCTATTTCAAAAACGTGGTGACACTAAAGAAACCTTTCCTAATTATTGGGATGTTTCCGTTGCAGGTCATGTAATGGCTGAAGAAACTATTATAAATGCTGCAATACGCGAAGTAGACGAAGAGATTGGTTTAACAATTAAAGCACCGCAATTACACAAAATTGATATACGGAAAAGCATCAATATACATCCTAATGGCATAAAAGATTGTGAATTTCAAAATGTATTTTTATGTAAGTTAGATATCGCATTAGATAAACTTAATAAACAGGATGAAGAGGTTGATGACTTGTGTTTATTGTCTTTAGATAAGTTTAAATATTTCATTATACATCGCAATAAAGATTTTAAATTAGTCCCAGCCGATTATTCGTATTATACATTTGTAATAGATAACATTATTAATGTGCTTTAATTTTAATAATTTTCCGTCATAAATATTATTTACAATGCTCAATCATCAAAAACATCTGTTCAATATTCCTGAAGATATTACCTTTTTTAATATTGCTAGCATCTCACCTTCTTTCAAATCTGTTGAAGAAGCCGGAATTAAGGCTGTATTACAAAAAAGCCATCCTTATTTAATTTCCAGTTCGGATTTTTTCGAACCTGTTATTGTACTTAAAAAATTGTTTGCTCAACTTATAGATTTAGATAATTATCAACGTATTGCAAATATTCCATCTGTATCTTATGGTTTGGCAACTGTTGCTAATAATCTTAAATTAAAATCATCGGACGAGATTCTTGTTATAGACGAACAATTTCCCAGTAATGTTTATGTATGGAAAAAACTTGCGGATAAATACAATGCAACTGTTAAAACTATACGTTCACCACAATCAAAAAATAATAGTGTTCAGCAATGGAATACTGATATTCTAAATGCAATCAACGACAACACTGCTGTTGTTGCTATGGGAAATATTCATTGGGCAAATGGAACTCTATTTAATCTTAAATCAATTCGTAAGAAGACAAAACGCCATAATGCTCTGCTTATTATTGATGGCAGTCAGTCAGTTGGTGCATTACCTTTTTCGGTTAAAGAATTACAACCTGATGCACTTATTTGTGCAGGTTATAAATGGCTTTTTGGTCCTTATGGTTGTGGTTACGCCTATTATGGTTCCTTTTTTGATGATGGCATACCTATTGAAGAAAATTGGGTTAATAGACTTAATAGTGAAAATTTTACAGGTTTAACGTCGTACCAATCTAAATATAAGCCTTTAGCCAGTAGATATTCTGTTGGTGAAAGTGGAAGTTTCATTTATGTGAAAATGCAAATTGAAGCACTAAAACAAGTCATTGAATGGACACCAGAAGCGATACAGGATTATTGCAGAAACATTTCAGCTGATGCTATTCTAAAGCTACAAAGTTTGGGTTGTGATATAGAAGATCCGAAAAATAGAGCGCATCATTTATTCGGAGTTAAATTACCAGATACTTCAAATATTGAGAAGCTTAAATCTGAATTTATAAAACGTAAAATTTTTGTGTCCTTCAGAGGAAAATATATTAGAATATCTTGCCACCTTTATAATACAAAAGAAGATTTTACCCAATTAATAAACTGTATAAAAGTCATAATTAAATAATATGAACCTACTCATTACTGCTTTAGCTCCAGTTTTTGTTGTTATAATCTATATCTATATAAAATACAAATATGAAAAAGAATCCAAACGCATTCTTCCTATACATTTGTTTTAGGTGCAATTGTTAGCATAGCTATCACTACTATTTTATATACTTTTTTCGATTTATTTTTACCATTCCCAAATCACTTTAGTGTATGGCAACAACTTGTAAAGGCCTTTTTTGTAGTTGCACTTATTGAAGAATTCAGTAAATATATTATAGTCAGGTATTATAACCAACCAAGAAAATGGTTTAACGAGCCTTTTGATGGTATTGTTTATGCAGTTATGGTATCTATGGGTTTTGCTGCTTTTGAAAATATTTTGTACGTATTTCAAGGTGGATTTAAAGTGGCTTTATTAAGGGCATTTACTGCAATTCCTACACATGCAACCTTTGGAGTTAAAATGGGTTATTATATGGGAAAATCCAAATTTTAAAAAAATAAAATGAAATGGAATTTAATTGGTTTAATGGCTGCTATTCTTTTTCATGGTACTTATGATTTCTTCTTGTTTATAAACTTTATTCCGGGAATTTATATCGGCGCATTCGTCTCATTAATTATAGGAATTGTGTTATCAAAAAGAGCGATAAAAGCGTATCAGGAAGGTTCTTTTTTTAAAGTAAAGTCTGAATAGTTTTTATTCAGGAAACAAACTCTTGTCCAATCCCGGAACAATACGTAAAGCATTTTTGTAATACACTTTTTTAAGCACCTCGTCAGATAAATCCAAACCATACATTGGCCAAAAAGCATGGTATTTCTTATGGTACGTAAAGTATTCATCATCGCTTTCTAACACTCTGAAATAGGTCGGAAACTCCTCTGGTTTCCAACTGTCTTTTCCAAACAATATACGGTCTTGATACTTCTCAAAAAAAGCCTTTGCGAATCGTGGCTGACGACCTAATTCAGCAATAATGGCTCCAATACCAACATTCATGTTTGGCATTTCGTCAAGTAAGTCTCCTAATTGTCCTAAATCGTTTGCCAACCAACTCATGTGAGCACTAATAAACGTAGTATTAGGATGCTTCCTGAATAAATTATATTGCTCATTCATAATCTGTTCCCAAGATGCTGGATTGTTAGCATCTCGTTTTCTACGAGGGTGTGTTTTTAATTCCAGCCAACGCTCGTTATCGCCATTAAATTCATCCCAAAAAGGTTTTGGGTCTGCTGCATGAATCAATACAGGAATACCTAATTCTCCACACTTATCCCAAATTGGATCTAATCGAGAATCGTCAATTGCTAATCTTTTTCCATCAGCATCTTTATTACGTAAACCTAAACTTTTATACACTTTTAAACCTCTCGCACCATTTTTCACATCTTGTTCTAATTGTGCAACCATTTTTTCTGTCCAACCTTCTGCTCCTGCTCCTTCAAAACTAATATTGGCAAACACCACAAAACGGTTAGGGTAATTATCGGCAATATTTTTTACAGATTTTATTAAATCCTCGCCTGTACGTCCACTTAAGTTTACCATTATAGCTTCATTAAGTGTATCCATAGCAGCAATAACAGGAGCCAAATCTTGATTTGGCATTCTATATTGATGTCCATGAACATCAATAAATGGAAACTTTGCCTTTTTAATTATTTTACCTGGAACAACTAGTGTCGATGTAGGATTGTATTCTTCAAACGTTAAGTCTTGAGCGTGTATAGAAAAACAAATAAGAAAAGAAGATACAAATAGAACGGATTTTTTAAGATTCATTTTGTTAGTTTTTTTTGAAGCATAAAAGTAACATTAAGAAGTTAATGCGCTACTGTTTTAGGAAGGGTTTAACAGGTTACTGGCTTTAATAAAAAATGAATTGGGTTATTGAAGCAACTTAAGCCAACTCCAAAGCAATTTTCATCATATCGTTAAACGATTGTTCTCTATCTTTAGCACTCGATGCTTCTCCAGTTATAATATTATCGCTCACAGTTAACACAGACAATGCTTTAACTCCAAAGCGTTTCGATAAAGTAAATAATATTTGCGTTTCCATTTCCACACCAAGAATGCCATGTTCTTGCCATTTTTTCCAACGATTAGGATCGTCATCATAAAACGTATTTGTACTAAAAACAGAACCTTGATAGGTTTTTATATTCAAATCGTTGGCGATTTTATTGGCTTTCATTAGTAAATCGAAATCTGCAGTTGCTGCATAATGCATGCCTTTAAAATATAAATTGTTAGCATCAGAATCTCCCGAAGCACTCATTGCTAATATTACCTGACCTAAATTTATATTTTCCTGAATACTGCCACAAGTACCAACTCTGATCAGGTTCTTTACTTTATATGTGTTTACCAATTCGTTTACATAAATAGCAATGCTTCCCATTCCCATTCCTGTGCCTTGAATAGAAACACGATTTCCGTTGTAAAAACCTGTAAAACCAAGCATTCCTCTAACTTTGTTATAACAAACTACGTCGTCAATAAAGGTTTCTGCTACGTGTTTTGCTCGTAAAGGATCTCCAGGTAATAATACCGTTTCTGCTATGTCTCCAACCTTGGCTTCTAAATGTAAACTACCCATATTTGTTTTGTTTTTCTTATTATCCTTTGTGCAAAAAGTGCCTTAAGTTGAGTTTTTACATTAAATTTAAAACTCATAACTAACTCATTAACTCATAACTCATTAAGCTCCATAAGGAATCCAGATATTTTTAATCTGACTTGCATGCTTTAAAAACTCTTGTCCTTCACCTTGTGCTTTATCTAACCAATTTCTATACTTACCATAATTTACCCAAGTACGTTTCATATTATCGGCAGATAAGAACTCTATTTCTCTGCAACCTTCTTTATTGCCAAAATACCAAATGGCATCTACATTGTCATGCTTTGCCAATACTTGTGCCAATTCATCTTTACCACCAGTAACAATATTTACTGTTCCTGCAGGAACATCGGACGTTTCTAAAACTTGATAAAAATCGGTGGCTGAAAAAGGTAGTTTCTCTGAAGGAATGACGATAACGCTATTTCCCATTGTAATGGCTGGAATTACTGTTGAAATAAAACCTAACAAAGGTGATTCATCCGGACAGATAATTCCCATAACTCCCAAAGTTTCAGGCATTGCCAAAGTAACATTACGATGAATGGTGTGATGCACATGACCATCGTACTTATCGGCTAATGCAGCATAGGTATAAATGCGTTCGATAGACAAATCTACTTCCTGCAAAGCATCAGACTTATTTTGATTTGTCATTTGTACAATTCTACTTGCAAATTCTTCTCTTCTAATCATAAGATTTTCGGCCAAATAATACAATACTTGTGCACGTGAATGCCCTGTCATATCCAGCCATTTATTATTAGCATGAGCAGCTTCAACGGCATTTCTTATATCTTTTCGGTTTCCTTTAGAAACTTCACCAATATAGACTCCTTTAACACTATTTATAACTGTGCTATAACCACCATCTGGTCTGGCTTGTTTGCCTCCAATATACATTTTTGTAGTTCTGTCAATTCCTAAAGATGGCAGTCCGTTTTCATTTGGAGTATCTAAATTATTAATTGAAATTGGTAGAGGTTCATCAGTAAATTCATTATTAATTCTTGGTTTTAAATATTCCATCAAGCCTTCCTTTCCTCCTTCTCTACCAAAACCAGATTCGCGATAACCTCCAAAACCAGCAGCAGCATCAAACACATTGGTACAGTTAATCCAGGCGACTCCAGCTTTTATTTGAGGTGCTATATCTAAAGCAAGATTTATATTTTCGGTCCAGATACTACAAGCCAATCCATATCGTGTATTATTAGCCAATTTAACCGCTTCTTTATGTGTTCTAAAACTCATCGCTACTAAAACAGGTCCAAATATTTCTTCCTGTGCAATAGTTGCCGAAGGCGACACATCAGTAAAAAGTGTTGGTGGATAGTAATAGCCTTCAGTTGGACAGGCCCAAGACGGTTGATTAAGTGTACTGCCTTCATCAACACCAAGTTGTACCATTTCCTTAATCGTTTTTAGTTGTGTATCGTCAACTATAGCTCCAATATCAATACTTTTATCTAATGCATTCCCAATTCTTAGATTCTCCATTCTGGCTCTTATTTTTTTGTATAGTTTTTCGGCTATACTTTCCTGAACCAATAATCGAGAACCAGCACAACACACCTGACCTTGATTAAACCAAATAGCATCTACAATACCTTCAACAACACTATCCAAATCGGCATCTTCGAACACAATAAAAGGTGATTTTCCACCAAGCTCCAGAGAGAGTTTTTTTCCTGTTCCGGCAGTTGCACGACGAATGATTTTACCAACTTCAGTAGAACCTGTAAATGCAATCTTGCTGACATCTTTATGATTTACAATTGCTGCACCTGTACTTCCATGACCTGTAATAATATTTACAACACCATTGGGTAAACCTATTTGCTGACAAATCTCTGCAAAAAGCAATGCTGTTAGTGAAGTTGCTTCAGCAGGTTTTAATACAATAGTATTTCCCATAGCTATTGCTGGAGCAATTTTCCAGGATAGCATCATTAAAGGAAAATTCCAAGGGATAATCTGACCAATAACACCAAGTTCTTTATAGTCTTTTAACTCCGTATCCCGTAATTGTGCCCAACCTGCATGATGATAAAAATGCCGTACAACAATAGGGATATCAATATCTCTGGTTTCCCGAATTGGCTTCCCATTATCTAAGGATTCTAAAACTGAAAACAAACGGGAATGTTTCTGAATTTGACGTGCCAAAGCATATAAATATCTTGCGCGTTGATGTGCACCAATGCTAACCCATTTTGGTAAGGCTTTTTTTGCAGCAGCTACTGCTTTATCTACGTCTGCTTCATTGGCTTCAGATATTTGTGCTAATTTTTCTTTAGTGGAAGGGTTGATGCTGTCATAATATTCGCCAGACGAAGGTGTAACCCATTTCCCATTAATAAATAGATTGAATTTATTATTGTATTTTTTTAGGAATTGAATAGCTTCACTTGCATCTTCAGGTGCTGGCCCATATTCCATTGTTTTGTATATTTCTTTAATTCTTGTTTTCATATTAATATTGTTCAATAATCAATATATGCTTTCTTAAAACTTTATTTTTTAATACCTACAAGGTTTTCCTCCTTTAATAAATCTTCGACGAACAAGTCAAAACCTTGCAGGAATATCTTTCTATTCTTATAAGTCTCAATAATTATTAAAATCATTTCAGCAATCAAAAACTTCTTAACTCATAACTCAATAACTTATTTAAGCCATTGGATGTCTAAATGATGCTGAATATCGTCCTGTAACAAAATGTTCCAGTTGCCGTTCTATATCGCCTAATAAACTACTTGCTCCAAATCTGAATAAATCCGGAGTAAGCCAATCGTTACCAAGTTCTTCTTTTATTAATACCAACCAATTAACAGCTTGTTTTGCTTTACTAATTCCGCCAGCAGGCTTAAAACCAACTTTATAACCTGTTAATTCGTGATACTCTCTAATGGTTCTAATCATCACAAGACTTACAGGAATCGTAGCATTAACGGGTTCTTTACCTGTACTCGTTTTAATAAAATCGGCACCAGCCATCATACATACCCAACTTGCTTTTGCTACTTTTGTATAGGTAGGAATTTCGCCTGTTGCCAAAATGGTTTTCATATGCGCATCTCCACAGGCTTTTCGGCATGCCACAACTTCGTTGTAAAGACGTTTCCAATCGGATTGTAATACTAAATTTCGGCTTACAACAATATCTATTTCTTTAGCTCCTGAAGCAACAGATATTTCTATTTGTCTGATTTTTTCTTTTAAAGGAATATTTCCTGCAGGAAATCCTGTAGAAACTGCTGCAATTGGAATTGAGCTTCCTTTTAATCCTTTTACTGCATCTTTAATAAGATTATGATACACACAAACTGCGGCAACCTGAACATTCTCGTCCTGCATTTCCATAGCTTTCAACACATCTAATCTTACAGGTGATTTTGCCTTCGCACAAAGTCGCAAGACATTGCCTTGAGTATCATCGCCAGAAAGTGTTGTTAAATCTATACAACTTATCGCTTTTAACAACCAAGCAGCTTGCCATTGTTTTTTTACAGACCTCCTTTTAGCGAGTGTTGAAGATCTGCGTTCAACTGCACTTCTATTAATATTTATATCTTTAAAAAGATTTGCATCAAAAGGGATTCCTTCATTTCTATCGTGAAGAATTACTGCATGATTTGTTGAAATATAACTCTTTGTTTTCTTATCTGAATTTGTCATGCAATCTTATCTTGTTATTGTTTTTAGAATCAATGGCTTATGTGAAGGTTTCTCTTCTGAAATGGTATAAGCCGAATCCATAAACTTTATAGCTTTTGTAAAATTAGCAAAATTATTAGAATACAGTATTGCTAAATCTTCATCTTTTTTAACGTAATCCCCAATTTTTTTCTGTAAAACAATACCAGCTCCATAATCTATAACACTTGTTTTTGTTTCTCTTCCAGCTCCCAGTTTAACTGAAGCCAAGCCAATATCTAATGCGTTTAATTCGGAAATGTAACCTTCACTTTTACTTTTATATATTTCTGAAAATTTCGTGTCTGGTAATAAATCATGTTGGTCGATAAGGTTTGTATCACCTCCTTGTGCTTTTACAAACTCTTTGAATTTATTAAAAGCTGCTCCAGAATCGATTAACTTTTTTAATATTACTACTGCTTCGGTTTGGGTTTTGGCAACTTCGCCAAGTACCAACATGTGACTTCCCAGTTCTAAACACAATTCGGTTAAATCATCTGGTCCATTTCCTTTAAGTGTGTCAATAGCTTCTTTTACTTCTAAAGCGTTTCCAATGGTAAATCCAAGCGGTTCGCTCATCGATGTGATTACAGCTATAACATTTCGACCCATTTTTGAACCAATGCCAATCATCATTTCTGCTAACTCTTCAGCATCTTCAACAGTTTTCATAAAAGCACCATTTCCAACTTTTATATCAATCACAATAGCATCGGCTCCACAAGCCAGTTTTTTGCTCATGATACTTGATGCAATTAAAGAAATATTATCGACGGTTCCGGTAACATCTCTTAAGGCATACAATTTTTTATCGGCAGGAACCAAGTTAGCATTTTGACCGCAAACAGCAATTTTAATTCGGTTTACATTATCTATAAATTCTTCCCTCGTCATATCTACAGATAAGCCTTTTATAGCTTCCATTTTATCTAAAGTTCCTCCAGTATGCCCAAGTCCGCGTCCAGACATTTTAGCTACAGGAACTCCCGCAGCAGCAACCAAAGGTGCCAATATTAAAGTGGTTTTATCACCAACGCCTCCAGTACTGTGTTTATCAACTTTAACTCCTTCTATTTCTGAAAGATCGATGAGTTCACCTGAACGCATCATAATATCGGTAAGATTTGCAGTTTCATCGCTTGTCATACCTTCATAATATACTGCCATTAAAAATGCTGAAACTTGGTAATCGGGAATTTCTCCGGAAACAAAACCATCAATAATAGAAGAAAATTCTTCTTTTGTGAGTTCAAACCCATTCCGTTTCTTTATAATTAATTCAACCATATTAAGTTCTTATACTATAAATGTATGCATTAATTTTAGAATGCTTAAAGAAATACCTAATACCAACAAATCCAATATTATTTTAATAACATGATATCATTAAAAAACAAGATAGATTTCCCTCTCAAAAAAATGCTAGGATAAATTATAATTTAGTGTAGATTTTTTAGGGTTTACAGGATTATAAGGAAAGTATATTTAGTTTTACTTACTTTTTTTTTTCAATGGTTTTCCATTTTTGAATTCGCCGAGAACAATAACTTCTTTGTTTTTTTTGTATTCTTCAATTGCAAATAACATTTGTTGCTTATTGTCTCTTCGGATTTTAATTCCTGAACGAGCACCTTTATTACGGACTTCTATATAAAATCCATCTTTTAATTCTTTTGGTTTTGTTGCTGGTCTTCCCATATATAATTACTTCTACATTCTATCAATTAGAATTCTTAAAACTCTAATATTAGCTATTAATTTTCAATTTTGCAAACATACGTATTATTATTGCATTTTTAATTCTGAATTAGACTGTTTTAGAACCATTATAGTTAAATGCATATCCTTTTCTTCTGAATTTTTTTGATTTTTATTAAATTTTCGCCTGATATGTATATAATTCATAGTATCTGCCTTTTGCAGCAATTAACTCATCATGATTACCACGTTCTGCAATACGTCCTGCTTCGATCACTAAAATTTGGTCTGCTCTTTTAATGGTACTTAATCTGTGAGCAATAATAATAGTTGTTCTGTCTTTTACTAATTCAGCAAGACTTTTTTGTATTAGCCCTTCGCTTTCGGTATCGAGATTTGACGTTGCTTCATCTAAAATAATAATTTTCGGATCTACAAGAATGGCTCTTGCAATTGCAATACGTTGTCGCTGTCCGCCTGAAAGTTTCACGCCTCTTTCGCCAATTAAGGTATCGAGTCCGTCTTCAAAACGATCGGTAAACTCATTTACATAAGCAGCATCAACAGCTTTTAGTAATTGCTCTTCGGTCGCATTTGGTCTTGGAAACATTATGTTTTCTTTTATAGTGCCTTCAAACAGAAACTCATCTTGAAGCACAACTCCTAAATATTGTCTGTAGCTACTTAAATTTACTTTAGTTAAATCGTGTCCGTCAATAGTTATTTTACCAGATTTTGGATTTAAAAATGTTGCCGACAAACCAGCAATGGTCGATTTACCAGAGCCGGAACTCCCTACCAATGCTATAACAGTACCAGAAGGAGCTTTAAAATTTATATTGTGCAGCACTTCTGCACCTTCATCATAAGAAAACGATACGTCTTCAAAAACGAGGTCGCCTTTCAAGGTGTCTAATTGAATCGTTCGCTGTTCGTCATCTTCTTCAGCAGTTAAATTCATTAATTCTTCCGTTCGATCTAAACCTGCTAAGGCTTCTGTAAGCTGGCTGCCTATATTTCCCATTTGTATTATTGGAGCAATCATAAAGCCAAGAAATAATGTAAACGAAATAAAATCACCCATTGAAAGGTCTCCGTTCATTATTTGATATCCTCCTATTCCCATAATACCTGTAGTAGCCATTCCTAAAAGAAACCCCGAAGAACTCGTCATTAAGGCTGTTGCAGTTAAGCTCTTTTTTACATTTTGAAATAATTTATCGACTCCTTTTTCAAAGACTTTGTTTTCTTGAGCTTCGGCATTAAACGCTTTAATAACACGTACACCAGCTAAAGTTTCGATAAGTCTTCCTGTAACTTCAGCATTAATAACTCCACGTGCTCTAAAAATTGGTCTAATATACCCAAAGGCTTTTAGAGCTAAAAACCCAAAAACAGCTACTGGTGCTAATACAAATAAAGTCATAGACGGACTGATACTAATTAGCATTACTAATGATAAAATTGCCGTTAATGTTCCTCCTACCATTTGTACCAAACCTGTGCCAATTAGGTTACGTACACCTTCTACATCTGTCATAATCCGGGATACTAATGCTCCCGATTTTGTATTATCGAAAAAACTAATAGGTAATGACAACACCTTTCTTTGTACTTGAGCTCTTAATTCCAAAATTAAAAATTGTGCCTGTACACTTAAAATACGAGTTAATAAAAAGGAGGTTATAGACTGAATCGTTATAGCAATACCAACTATAAATAATAAATTATAGAGTTGTTCATAATTTGAGTTAGGAATTATCTCATCTATAAGCTCCTTCATTTTCCACGGCAATACCAAACTCGATAAACGACTAAATACAATTAATATTAACCCAATAAATACCAATTTACGTCGTGGCCAAATAATGGTTTTAAAAGCTTGGAGCATGGTAACTTTTGGTTTCTTTTTATTGGATGTATCTGTAGAATTATTTTTAAGATGTTTCATGTATCTATATTATTTTATTAAATCGGTCACATGCTTCCTGCCTGCCTGCGGCAGGTTCGCTATTAGTCATTTCCTTGAGTGACAAACTTTTTAACATGCTCGTTTCATGTATTTTTTCAGATTAGAAATAAATGACTTAATAAGATTTATCAATCAATATGCCACAAGAAAGAATTATGACATATTATCATACATTTATATAAAGACTTAAGACTCCCGCAAATTTCGGGACAGGCTGCTACGCTGATAGAACAAAGAATCAAGACTGCATTATAATTAATTGATAATGTATTAACTATAATTTATGAGATTCAATAATTTATGTTTTCTAGATTATTTTTAAAAAGCAAGTTGTTAATTGTGTAAAAGCACATATATACTAACAACCTGAGTTCGACCTAAGATTTAATTTACAGAATACAAAGAAAAGGTAAGATTTGAAATGTGAAATTTGAAGGAATATCTAGATATTTTAAAAATTTCACATAAAAAAGATTATTTTTCTTTGTATTTCCTTTGGATTTAGTGAATTTTTTCCAATTCTCGCCAAATTTCCTCAAATTAACCAGTTAGTCTTTCAAAAATCTAACTTCGAATTGAATAAAAATTCATCTAAACTGTAAACAAATATTAGGTCGAACTCAGGTTAATATAACAGTTTCAAATATACAAAATCATTTAAGTAATTTATTAATGAGATTGGTAAAATAGAATACAATAATTTATATTGCTTTCGATCTTTTCCGTTCCACTTCTTTCAATAAAATTTTACGTATCCGTAAGTGCTTAGGTGTTACTTCAACATATTCGTCTTTTTGAATATATTCTAAAGCTTCTTCTAACGAAAACTTAATTGCAGGTACAATTTTGGCTTTATCATCAGCTCCTGAAGAGCGAACATTCGACATTTTTTTGGTTTTAGTAATATTTATAACCATATCGTCACCACGAGAGTTTTC
>Ga0066369_10000096_pt1 | contig 33620 bp, 33 predicted proteins | sample Knorr_S7_td_Bott_FD_70972 | JGI IMG/M metagenome (GOLD analysis project Ga0066369, IMG submission 70972) | Marine microbial communities from Southern Atlantic Ocean transect - Knorr_S7_td_Bottom_ad_4513_LV_A | ecosystem: Environmental > Aquatic > Marine > Oceanic | place: Southern Atlantic... | reverse complement strand
GACTATATCTGCCAGGAAAACAATAAATATATGATTGACCTCACTGACGATTTCGGCAATCCCTTCTTTGAAACTACGGCTGTCGCACGCTAGAGCCAAGGATTTAGGGGGTCACTGATAATTTGGATACTTAAGGGTTATCAATCTCGTACGGTCCTGACATCTTCGAAGCCAAGCTATGATTACAGACGCATTTCGGTGAGCAGTTCCGGCACTCACGATTAAATTATCAGCATCCCCTCCATTATTCCAGTCCTTGCAATTCGGCAAAACTAGTACCAAAATCAGTGTTGGATATTCAGGAGACAGTAATCATGCTTCATAAAATTAATTCCTACCTAGGTACAAAGTTAAAGAATTCGCAGGTTTGGAGCTGGACTCTATTCCGGCTGTTGGTGTCCGCTATGTTTGTGACCCATGGCTTCGCCAAACTTTTCGGCGAGAATCCACAAGCGTTCATGGGTAGCGGTATGACTTCTATTAATATTGGCGAATTAATCTCAATACCCATGCCGCTGGCAATAAATGCCTTGTTCGTGGCCGGTAGTATTGAGCTAGTTGGAGGATTTCTGTTGCTAATTGGGCTGTGCACGCGTCTGATCGCAATAATAGCGCTTTTCTCGACCATTATGGCATTCCTCATTGCCCACCTGGCCTGGTTTCCCACCTTAAACGGCGGTGAACTGGCGACTATGTATATTCTATGCTTCCTGATTCTGTTGACTTATGGAGCCGGCCCACACAGTGTCGACAGCTGGCTTGAACAGCGACATCAGAAGAAAGAGTAGAAGAAAATGGAAGCGGCCGCGGAGTAGAGATGCCGAGACTTCGCTCTATTTAGATGGTGGAGATTTTCTTGCTACTGGGTGTAGGGAATCTGCTAAATTAGCATTCCACCATTATATTCCAGATCACTTGTAGTGCGGATAGTGGTCCAGATTGCGAAAAATAATGAAATCCAGGGGGACACCAGTGCTTCTGGTATTGATTCGAAATCTATTCGTAGCTGTACAAGTCAGCTACGCTTTCATGCTGGTCTTGTCCGGCTCCATCGCCACGGCGCAGCCGTCATCCGTCGATCTGACCGGCGTCATCGACTTTCATGCCCATGCCGGCCCGGATTCCCGGCCCCGCGCCTTTAACGATTTCGAAGCAGCTCAATTGGCCAGACAGGCCGGCCTGCGCGGCATCGTGTTGAAGAATCACTTCACCATGACCGCAGATCGCGCGGCGCTGGCGATGACCCTGGTCGACGGGCTCGAAATCTTCGGTGCGGTGGCATTGAATCGGGCCGTGGGCGGTATTAATCCGGAGGCAGTTCGGCAGATGGTGGCCTTCGACGGCGGCCGCGGCAGAGTCGTCTGGTTACCTACCTTCGATGCAGAATTTTACGTTACCAGGGCGGGACAGGGCGACCCATTCGTCAGGATCATGGAAAATGGCGCACCGGTGCCGGCACTGCTGGAGGTATTTTCATTGATCGCAGAGCACGAACTGGTGCTGGCGATGGGGCATTCGTCGCCGCAAGAAGTGTTATTGCTAATACCGATCGCGAAAAACTTGGGCGTGACACGAATCCTGATAACCCATGTCTTCGGTCAGGATGCAACGCCACAGCAGATGCAGCGCATGGCGGCGGCAGGAGTCATCATGGAACTCGATTGGCTGGCCGTCTTTACCGGTGCCGTAACAATCGCCGAATACGTCGCTGTAATTACCAGGCTCGGTGCCGAGCATTTCCTGATCTCATCGGATTTTGGTCAGGCTGGCAACCCGGACCATGGCACCGGCATGGCCGCTTTCATCCTGGCTCTGCAGGACGCTGGTATAAATCAGTCCCAGATCAACGTAATGGCTCGACGAAATCCTGCCATGCTGCTGGGGCTGGACTAGGAGTCTGCGCGGTAGGCCGTTTCACAGATTCAGAGCTGCCCTAGCTCGGGTTTACTGCAAAAATTCTGACATAGGCGCGCCCATGCCAGGATTGAAAAGCCTGTAGTCTTCACCCAGTAATTTCAACAAGGTCGCGGCAATTCTATCGGAGGTGAGACATCCGTCGCCCGTGGCGACAAGACCACTGGCTGGGACCCCGGGGCCGATAGCCGCCATCCACACCGCGTCCGAACCGACGATGCCTTCTTCGTAGCGCGCCAGGGACTGCATATTCCGACTTACAGATTTCTTGCTGGCGTGGTGCCTCCAGGTTTCTTCCGGCTCCTCGCCCCGGCCATGATCGACGGTGACGAAGAGGACGGTGTTGTCCTTGTAAAAGGCATCACTGGAGATTAACTCCCATAGTTCCTCGATAAATCGGTCGTTGCGATGCGCCGCCATCACGTATTGGTCGTATTGCCCATCGTGGGCAAAATCATCGGTCTCCCCGTAGCCGATGTAGACAATACGAGGATGATGATTTCTGATATGGGACAGGGCGTAGTGATGAGTAAATGCGTCCAGCCTGACGTTGCCCCAAGGGCTCGGAATATCGTCCTGCAAGCGATTGAGGAAAACTTCGAACTCATTCTCTGCCGGGTCTGCGTTCTGGGCTGCATTCAAATGCAGGCCGCTGCGCTCAACATTGAATATGTATGGAAACACATCCCAGGAGCCAAAGGCGGCCACCTGGTCGCGATAGCGGCCGGTGTCATTCAACAGCTCCAGAAATGTTTTATTGGCATTCGGTATCTTTGCGTTCGAGTCGATGGATTCATCCACCACACCGGTCAGAATTTCATTGTAACCGGGGTAGGAAAAGTACCAGGAATTACTGACTCGAGCGCAGGAGTTTCTGTCTCGATTTCCCACCACCGTGCCATCGCGAAATACCCTGTTGTGGAGGAAAGGCATTAACGCCGCTGCGCTATCCTCGGTGTTGGAGGCGCCGTAACGGGCGATGATGGTCTCCGAGCGCTCGGTGTAGTCGCCGTTAGTGGCCAGGGATTCATCCAGGCCGCGGAATACTTCCTGCCAGCGCAGTCCGTCCAGGGTCACCAGGAAGATGTTGCTGACCGTTGCATCGGCCGCTGCGGCCATCACTATTTCGACCTGCAACAACAAAGCGATTGCACATATGAAGTGTTTCATCATTGGCCTCAAAGTTCACCGTCGACGGGACGGGTCGGTTGATCCGCCATGTCCCATCAATACGACTGGATCGCGAAGAAGTAGTGACCCGGGTGCTGGATTTTAGATTGGACGATTGAGCGAAGCTTACTTACTCCGCCAGCCTTTCCCTCGCATCGGCGATACCGCCGACGTTCTCCACATTGGTATAACCTAAGGACTCCAATTCGGCCAGGGCCAGTCCGGCGCGGACACCGCTGCGGCAGAACAGTTTGATGGGAGTGGATTTTCTCAGGCCGAGATCGGCTATCTGGGTAGCAATTACGGTATGCGGCAGGTTTGGTGTGTCGGCAATGTGGTCCTGTTGATATTCTTCTGGAGTTCTTACATCGATCCACACGGTTTGTGGTGCGAACAGGCTGCAGGTAGAAAAGCTCAGTGACAACAGAGCGATGAAAACAATTCTTGATAATTTAACCATGACTCGTAAATCCCATTTTAGTTTGATGCAGATAGATTATGTTTTCTCAAAAACCGGTGCCGGGCTTTAGCTGGCGGGCTCGGCTGATTGGGTGCATCGGGCGGCAGTGAATTGATACGCCTTATTGCCAATCTTGTCAATAAGACACGGCCTGTCCCGGGTCGCTATTGTTGGAAAGATTCCAGAGTGAATTGTAGCTGCTCGACATCGCTTAGTACGAAAACCACATCTCGAAACGCCACCGCACCGGCGATGACCAACTCCGGAATCACCAGGCGACCGCTACTGTCATCGAAGGTGGCAATCTTGTCCACGCTGGCCGTTAGCGATTCCACGCTCTCAGGAATGACCTGGATAACGGTATCTGGCGTAGTGGAAATTATTGCGAGGGATAGCGCCGCTAGGCCGGCAGCACCGGCATCGACCTGAATATTCAGCAGGGCTGTCGACTCGTCGAAGACATTGGGCGCATTACTGAGATCTTCCGCCACCGAGATGCTGACATCGACCAGATTGGCAAGGGTCAGACTGCCGCCGGAGAAGTTGATCAGGGGAAAATCTGCCAGATTGCCAACGGCACTGAAAAATACGGTGGTTGTAAACAGAGCGTTGATTGCATCTACCACGTCCATGCCGTCGTCCAGCACCCGACCAAATACGGTAAATCCACCATCGACGCTATCGAGCGAGCTGTTGTCGCCTGTGTTGATAAACCACTGACTACTGGCACTGTTGGCTTGTCCGCCGAGCCTGGCCATGGCGATGGTGCCGCGAGTGTTGGAGATGTTGAATTCATTCAAGATATTGGGATCGGTAACAATCTGAGAGACTGTATTTTGTTGCTCATCGGCGCTTAACAAGCCGCCCTGAATCACAAACCCCAGTATAGATCGATGTACGATGACGCTGTCATAGCGACCAGAGTCCACGTAATTAAGGAAGTTGGCGACGGTGCCGGGGGCGACATCATCGAACAACTCCAGGGAAAAATCGCCCAGAGGCGTACTGAAATTGACTATCGTTCCGGCTGCGGCGGTGCCAGTCGCAGCCATCGCCAAGGTGACACCAAGGCAGAACACCAGGCGACGAAGAAACAACTTGAGTTGGTGCGGTGTATTGCAGCGATTCATAAATTCACCTGGGATACTGTTGGTGCCGAGTCTGGTCTGAATTCGAAGTTACACTAGGGAGATTGCCAATTAGAGCAGTCGACCTGGACATAACACACTAGAACCGGCAACCGGGTCTTTTTGCTCATGACGCTGTTAATACCAGCGGCGCGCATTATTACCTTAAAGGCCCGGTATAAGAAGCGCTTTGTAATGTATTTGTAAGTCTGGCAGGTATTTCGGTGATAAGAGAGATCAGTATCTGCCCTGTTCACCTGTATTTTCGCATATGTCTGAGGAGTGCAATTTTATTACGGCCCTTTTTATTGCCCTCGGCACGGCTTGCACTAGCCTAGAGGAACGTGAAACTATTTGATATGCGACCCTGACGAAGAACCATCGGAATAAAACTTTGCTCTACCTGCAGGCCTTGCTGGGAATATTTGTCTTCATTGCTATCGCCGTTGGCTGTAGCGAAGACCGGCGGTTGCCGCCCTGGAAATTGCTGGCGGTGGGTCTCGGGCTTCAATTTCTCATCGCCTTCATCGTTTTTCGGGTAGAAATGGTGCAGCGAGTTTTGGCCGCTATCAACCAGGGTGTATCTGCTATTGTTGCCGCCACCGAAGCAGGCACCCTGTTTGTATTCGGCTATCTCGGTGGCGACCCAGCCAATGTCGCCTACCCCTATTCTATTGACGAGCCCGGCGCCACTCTCATCCTGGCATTCCGTGTGCTGCCCCTGATTCTGTTTATCACCGTGCTGTCGGCCATTTTATGGCACTGCCGAATACTTCCTCTCATCGTCCGGGGTTTTTCCTTCATATTGCGGCGTAGCATGGGTGTCAGCGGTGCCGTTGGCTTGGGCGCCGCAGCGAATATTTTTATCGGCATGGTGGAATCACCGGCCCTGATCCGACCCTACATAAAACAGCTGACTCGCAGTGAATTGTTCGTTGTCATGTCCTGCGGCATGGCGACAATTGCCGGCTCGGTAATGGTGTTTTACTCGGTGATATTGGCGGACGTCATCGATAATGCTCTGGGACACATACTCACTGCATCGGTGATTAGTGCGCCTGCTGCCATCATGCTGTCCTTAATAATGGTACCGGCAAGCGAGGAAGCGACCGATCAGAAAATCGAATTGAGCACGCACTACCATTCTCTGATGGATGCGATCACCCGGGGTACCAGTGATGGACTCAAATTGATGGTGAACGTAGGTGCCATGTTGCTCATATTTGTTGCCTTGGTGGCATTGCTCAATAGCGTGCTTTCCCTGCTGCCTTTTCCCGGCGAGGACCCACTGACCTTGCAAGGGATATTCGGCTACCTGTTCGCGCCCGTGGTCTGGCTCATGGGCATCCCCTGGCAGGAAGCCCCTCTGGCAGGCAGTCTGATGGGAATCAAGACCGCCTTGAATGAACTGGTCGCATTTCTCGCCCTGGCTGCGGTCCCAGAGGGGGGCTTATCTCCCAGGTCTTTCATCATCATGACCTATGCGCTGTGCGGCTTTGCCAACTTTGCCAGTCTCGGTATCATGATCGCCGGCATCAGTGGCATGTGTCCGCAACGGGCCCAGGAGATCGTCTCGCTGGCACCGAAATCCCTGATTTCTGGTACGCTCGCTACCTGCATGACCGGTGCCATTGCCGGGTTGTTGACCTGATCCGGCAAGACCAGTTTTGTAGTCGCTAGTAGCCTCGATTAAACCTGGATTTTGTGGCCCGGTTCGGCTTTAATTTTTTATTCGCTGTTGGGGTATACTCCGACATTCAATATCGATAAGCGCTGGAGTCTCCTTATGTCTGTTAGTCGCAGAACCTTCCTGAAGACAACCGCGGCTACCGGGATCGGAATCGTAACCATGCCTACATCCTCATTCGCCGCGCGGGGCAACGGTGTCATGCCCGCGCCGATGATGCCCGCGCCGACATTTGTGGAGACCAATGGTATTGATATGGCCGTCTACGAGAGAGGGGAGGGTCCGGTCGTCGTGTTTTGTCATGGTTGGCCGGAACTGGCCTTCAGTTGGCGCAGCCAGATCGAGGCGGTAAGCGCGGCCGGCTATCACGCCATCGCGCCGGATCAGCGCGGTTTTGGCATGACGGGCGGGCCGACAGACTTATCGCAATATGACATGCAAATCTTCTGTGATGACCTCGCTGGCCTGCTGGATGCGAAGGGCATCGACAAGGCGGTGTTTTGTGGTCACGACTGGGGTGGCGCCGTGGTGTGGGCGATGGGAAGACTGCACCCCGATCGTTGCTCCGGAATCATCGGCTTGAATACCGCAGCTGGCCGACCTGGTGACTTGCCGCCGGTGGAGAACGCCGAGCCATCACTCATCATTCAGACCCCAAACTACTATGTCCTGACCTTTATGCCCCCCGGTCAGGCGGAAGCAATACTGGAAGCCGATGTACGCAAGACCTTCGATTTTATCCTCAGTCGCGGCGGCATCTGGGATAGAGACGCTTTTGCTCAGATGCCGGAAGATTCAGACGAGCGCCAGATGAATCTGCTGGCGATGATTCAGCGGGATGACCCACCTGGCGACCCCTTCATGTCCGATGAGGTGATGAATTATTTCACCGCAACTTATGAGACCACGGGTTTCGCCAAGGGCCTCAACTGGTACCGGGCTATTCCAAAGATGGGTCCGATCATGGCCAATGCCCCTCTCGCATCGAGGTGCCGAGTCTCTACATTGGCGCCGAGAATGACGTCATCCTGCCGCCTTCTTCCGCCGACGGCATGGAAGACTTCATCAGCGACCTGGAAAAGTACACGGTAATGGACAGCGGCCACTGGACCCAGCAGGAAAAACCCGAAGAAGTTAATCGCGTTATTATCGACTGGTTAAAAAGAAAGATCACATAATTGCACAGACGAAGCTGATGCTGCTGGTTATACTCATCCTGTCCAGTCACAATGGCATCATCGGCGACGATGACTTGAAACAGATCGCCAGGGATCAATTGCAGTTGCAAGGAGTAGAATTCGAAATCGGCATTCACCAGGGGGATGTCCAGCACCGCGGTTTGCAGATCGTAAGTGGCGCCGGGGGTAACGCCGACGTCGGCGTCCACGGCGGCGCTCACAATAAAAGTCAATGCAACTTCATCTACCAGCAGCAGGGACAGTCTCAGGGAACCATAGCCTTCCACATCTATCCGAGGAATGGTGAGGGTGTCCACTTCAAAATAGGGAATCGAGCTTCCAGTTTGCGCCAGGGAAGGCGCGCTGAAACCAGCACTCAACAGCACTAACAACAAGCCGTAAGCGGTGTTTCTGACTGAACTGACTGTGGACATGACTAATCTCGCTCTGCGAATCAAAAAGGTTGTTTCGATTGGTTAAACGCGAGGTTAAGCCTATGGTTTACGCAGTAAAGACCGTAATTGCCTGAATGTGAGCCAGATCACGGCGGTTCGGTGGCAGTGGGCGCGCACATATTTGCAGGGATGTTCTATAACATACTGAAAATATTGAATATTATACCATCGCAGTGCGGTGATTTGCGGTCAATAGTAAAGAACCGGTCATAGCGCTAGCTTGGGTGCCGCTGCCGCTTAATCCATCCCCGCCCGTTCGCGAACATAGAGGGCCGCCGCTTCATGGGTCCCGAACCAGACATCGCCTTTGGCCTGTATGTGATCGATGAGGCCCTCGAGCGCGACAATGCGGGAACGGTGTCCACTCACATGCGGGTGCAGGGTGAGCAGGAACATGGTTCGCTCTTCCCAGGCCTTGTCGAACTCGTCAATCCACACCTGCATGACGTCACGGGGATTCATGTAGCGGTTTCCCAGCGGATTGAACAGGGGCGCATCATCCAGTATCCACTCCACCGGCAACTCGACCACGCCGGTCGGTTCACCATCCTGCAGCAGTTCGTAGGGGCGGTCGTCGTGCATTAATGAGCTCTCGTAGAGGAAGCCCATGTCGCGGACTATCCGCAGAGTATTGGGGCTGTGGTTCCAGGACGGGGCGCGATAGCCCACCGGACGTCGGCCGGTAATTTTCTCGATCTCATCCACCGCCTGGCGCAGCAGTCGTTCCTCCGTGGCAGCGTCGAGTGAGGTGTTGAGTTCGTGGATCCAACCATGGACGGCGATCTCATGCAGGCCGGAATTGTTGATTACATCCGCCTGTTCTGGCGCCAGTTTCAGACTCCAGGCCGGGAAAAAAAAGGTGGCGGGTATATTCTCGGCATCCATCAGCTTGACGATGCGCGGTAGCGCCACGCGCGCGCCATACTGGCCCTGGGACAACGGACCGATGCTGATCTCCCCCGTCCGCAATCCCTGTACCGTCTCGTTGTCGACGTCAAAGGATAGCAGCACGGCAACCCGCGCCCCTCCGGGCCAGGAGTCGGGATTCAAATCGCGTCCCGCACGCACTTGATTGACCTGGGAACGCACGAATTCATCCGACCAGTTCCAGGGCTGTGCCGGGTCCGGGGCTGAGGTCGAGGTCGACTGCGCCAGCACAGCGGGAAGTCCGGAGAAGGCGATCGCTAACAGCGGCAGTGCAGCGACGGCAGCACGACGGGCGCAGATGCTGAATTTCATGGGCATGCCCTCGGTTGAGAATAATTGGCTATTGGTGTAAGAATACAGGCTTTATATTATCAGTTCGATTAATCGGAGGCTCTGAAGATCGTTAGCCAATGGTTTGGTTAAGGAAAAGCGCATTATAATTCATCACATGGATTGAAACCGATCTACATTGAGATGGGAATAGGGACCCATCATAACAGTCAAGAGCAGGAGACAAGGCTTATGAAGAGCAAATTAAACCGGCGGGATTTTTTGCGTGCCACGGCCACGGCAGGCGCGCTGGCGGCAACGTCAACTAACGTGCTAGGGGCCCCGGCAGTGCGGCGATCTGGCTTCAAACCCGTGGTTATCGCCTCCGGCAATGGCAACGTCTACCGTAATGGCGGCACCGAGACCTGTGTCGAACTGGCGTTTCGAAAGATGACGGCGGGGGACGATGTTTTGGACTCGCTGATCGCCGGGGTCAATATCGTTGAGCTTGACCCGGAAGAAGCAGGTGTGGGTTTCGGTGGCTTGCCCGATGGTGACGGCAATGTCGTGCTCGATTCCTGTTGCATGCACGGACCGCGGAAACAGGCTGGGGGCGTGGCAGCCTTGCAGGGGGTGCGGACACCGTCTCTGGTCGCTCAAGCGGTCGCGGCGTCAACCGATCATCATCTATTGGTGGATTCGGGCGCGCAGCGTTTCGCCCGTAATATGGGCTTCACCATCGAGGACGATCTCAACACTCCCTTGTCGAGAAGTCGCTGGCTGGAATGGAAACGGAGAACGGACCCGGGACACTATCTCGATCCGAAGCAGCGCGCTCAAATCGGTATGAGAGTGGGTCTTGAGATGGTGGCCGAAGGCAAGATCGATGCGGAACATTATTGGGGCACCATCAATTGCAACGGCCTCAATGCGAATGGCGATATCTGCGGGGTGACTACCACCAGTGGATTGGCCTGGAAGATCCCCGGTCGGGTCGGAGATTCCCCCATCCTCGGTGCCGGTCTCTACGTAGACAACGAAATAGGCGCGGCGGGCTCTACCGGTCGTGGCGAGGCCAATTTGTATAACCTCGCATCGTTCCTGGTAGTGGAACACCTACGCGCCGGTAAGCACCCAAAAGACGCGGGCATGGAAACACTCAAGCGCATCCTCGGAAATACCGAGAAACGCTTACTGCGGGATGATGGAAATCCTGCATTCAATCTGAATTTTTACGTGATCAACAAGCGCGGTGAGTACGCTGGCGTGGCGTTCTATGGTGACGGCAGCAGAAAATTTGCTCTGTGTAGTGAAAATGGAGCCGAGAGCTTGTCGATAGAGGGCTTACTTGGCTAGAGAGCGAGGCACATGGCAGTGTAGAGTGTAGCTCTCACCGATTGGCATCTTGTGCCCCAGGTTCGGGAAGGGAATCGGCAGGAGAATCGTCAGGGGAATCGGGAGGAGGATCGAGTGGTGGATCAAGCGGTGAGCCGCCGGCACCGAATCCAGCCGGGCCCCCAAATCTTCCTGGTCCACCAGGCCCTCTGGGCCCACCGAATCCGCGTTGTCCGCTGCGAAAGCCTTCTCTACCATCGCGGGGTCCGCGACGATTCACAAATTCCAATGCCATCTGCCGTTCCTGAGCAGTGAGTTCATTCAGTAACGCCACAGATTGTTCATGGGAGAGGGCCTGGTAACGCAGATTCACATCTCTGAGTTCGGTAAACGCCTGGTTGATCGCTTCGGCGTCGAACTCCGGCGCCGCCATTAATTGATTCACCTGCCGTTGCGCGGCGAACATCTGACCCCGCATGGGACCAATTTCGGCGGCACTGCGCTCGAGAAAACTGCCAAGTTCGGACCGTCTTTCCTCGCTGAGGTCGCGGACTATCCAGCCCACATTGGGCGGGAACGGACGGCCGCTGAATTCTTGAAACCTGGAGGCTCGATAGCCTATGCCGCCGATGAAGAACAGATTCACCGCCACGGACAGAACCAATGCAACCAGGATGAGTTTAGTTTTGTTCATGACTAAAACAGGTTCTCCGTATAGTCATTGAGGGACAAGATGTAGAGTTCATCATCCCAGTACTCGAAACCTTCGCCTTGCAGGCCGACCCCGAAGTTGTAAAAATTACCGATAACGATGCCGAATATCAGTGGCAGGCAGGCGACCATCGCAGGTCGCCAAAATTGTTTGCCCGGCTCGTCTGCGGGCAGCAACCACTCCAAAAATTGATCTAGTAGCGCAAGCTTACGTGGCGGCAATTGCTGATCGAGCACCTTCGCTTCCAGGTCAGGAAATTCCGGCACCGCAATTTGATTCATCAGCATTTCCAATTCATGTTGCCGATTAATCAGCTCCCTCGCCTCGTTGTTGTCGGCGATGAAGTTCTCACATGCCTCGCGCAAGCCGACCGGCCAGCGCCCGGGCTCGGAGCCATAGCTTTCAATGATTTTCGTAAACTCTTCAAGTGTCATTTTAATTCCTGCTGTCGGGTTTTGATTTCTCCACCCCAAGGTGTGCTATCAATATTATTTTCAACTTCAGCAATTTTTCTGCGCAGGGAGCGTTTGGCCCTGGCTAACGTGGATTCGATGGCCTTCACCGAGACGTTCATGATAACAGCCGCTTCCTTGTTGGAAAAACCCTGGTAGTGACAGAGCATCAGCGCACTACGCTGGCTCTCCGGAAGTTCAACCATTGCTGCGGTCAGTTTCCTCAGTTTGTCGTCCTCATCGAGGTTTTCACTAATGCCGCCGGCGGATTTCCCCTGTAAGCCATCATACGATTCGAGGGCCTGGCCCCGATTGTCTTCTTCCTCTTCTAAATACGCCCTGGTTTGCACCCTGCTGTGTTTTCTCAGATAGTCAACACACAGATTGTGGGTGATGCGGTGCAGCCAGGTGGAGAGTTTCGCCTTGTCGGCCTGCCACCTGCAGGCATTGATCCAGAGTCTCAAAAACGTTTCCTGGGCAATGTCCTCCGTGTCTTTGTTGTTACCGAGTAGGCGAAAAGCGTAGTGACTGATAGGTTTCAGATGCCGTTTTACGAGGGTCTGATAGGCGGATTGATCACCCTCGCACACCGCCAACATCAATTCTTCATCAGTCATTACGCTCTGAAGTACACCTTTTCCATGCCGATATCAAGGGGTGTTGCCTTGTGGCTATCCTCCTTGTTGATCGCCTAGGTCAGCGTCGGGGCGCCGTCGACCCATGCGGCCGCCGCCAGGGCGACCCCGCTGTTGCCGGCGTAATTCGCTGCCGGTCAAGACGCCATTGTTATCGCTGTCCAGGTTGAGGAAATTCGCTTCCTGAAATTCATCGAGTGTGACGATCTTATCGTCATTCAGGTCCATCTCCTGGAATCGCTCGGTTGCGCGCTGAGTCATCATAGCCTGCATTTCGGCACGGCGCTCTGCATCGAACTCAGAAGGCGGGTTGTCGCCGCCCCGACCTCGCATGCCGCCCCTGCCTGGACCCGGCCTGGCATTCAGAAATTCATCGATGGTCAATACGCCGTCGCCATCACTATCGAGTCGGGCCAGGAGATCCGCCTGGCGTACTGCAAATTCTTCGAAGCTGATGCTGCCATCGCCATCTGTGTCCAGTGCAGACAGGCTGCGTTGACCACGCTCGGTCCCATCGGCAGCAAACGAGGTCGCTATAAAACCCAAACATCCCAAGGCTAAAACCAATGGAATTTTGTTCATGCTAATTCTCCTTCAAAATTAGTTCTCAGTAAGTTTTACGTAGCGGCTCAAAATACCCGTCGTTGCGCGACACGATCTGCAGGTTTGCGGGGGCGGTGACAAACTTTGATTCACCTTGTAGACCGTGTAAGCTAGCTTGATATTGGTACATATGTCGGATTCTGACAATCATGGGTGAACAAATGAACAACTTTCAAGCGCGCATTAATCCTGTGACAAAGCTGGTGTTGTTATTGACCTCCTGGCTAATCGTAACGGCCGGCTATGCCCAGGAATACGTGATGGATCCAGATTGGCCCAAGCCCTTGCCTGATGGCATTGAGTGGGGTCAGGTTCCCAATGTCACCATCGATCGAGAGGGTTTTATCTACGCATTCCATCGTGCCGAACCGCCGGTACTGAAGTTTGATCCCGAGGGCAATCTGGTTGCCACCTTCGGCAGTGACTGGGTGGCAACGCCCCACGGATTTCGTGCGGCGCCGGACGGCACCTTGTGGGGTACCGATTACAATCGCCAGCTTGGCAATACAGTGACCAAGTTTGATACCGAGGGCCGGGTCTTGCTCAGGTTGGGTGCCCGTGGCTTTACCGGTACCGGGCCGAATACCTTCGACGGTCCAGCAGATTCGGCGGTGGCCAGTAATGGCGATATTTTTGTGGCCGATGGCCACTGGAATAATCGCATCGTCAAGTTCGATTTCCAAGGCAGATATCTCATGGAGTGGGGCCACAAGGGCACGGGCCCGGGGGAATTCGACCTGCCCCATACCATCGTCATAGACCGCAGAGGCCGGGTGCTGGTTGGCGATCGCTCCAATCATAGAATTCAGATCTTCGATCAAGAGGGCAATTACATTACCGAATGGGATCAGTTCGGCTGGCCCAGCGGACTATTTATCGATCAGAATGATATCCTCTACGTTGCCGATTATCAGAGTAAACGCGGCGTTACCTTCGGTTCTGCCGAGGATGGCACGATCATGGGCTTCATCCAGGGCTCGGAACCGGAAGGCGTAGTGGTGGATGCCGATGGCAATGTCTATACCGGTGAGGTTACCGGTGGTGAAGGCGGCGATGGCATGATCATGCGCAAATTCATCAAGCAGTAGTGCCTGTATCAAGCAGCAGTGGGGGGTCTGAGGGCCCTGATTTGTAAGACCCGCCACTGTTAATCTGTTAGAATCCCGCCTCTTTTTAGCCTGTCGCCCAGCTTCCGCTATGGCATCAGTCACTGTGTCGGCAGCCGCCAAAGCCCGCTAATTTCGGGTACTCAAGCCACTGTGCAGGCCTGAGACGCTTAGCAACTGAACGAGAAATGTATGGAACTAGCCGAAGAAAAACTGGGTGAACACCATCTTGACGAGAAAGAAGTCGTCGATGTAGTGGTGCGCTTTGCCGGTGATTCTGGTGATGGTATGCAGTTAACTGGTGGCAATTTCACCGAATCCACCGCCCTTTATGGTAACGACTTATCAACCTTTCCCGATTTTCCCGCGGAGATTCGTGCGCCCGTAGGCTCCACCTTCGGTGTCTCTGCCTTCCAGATTTATTTTGGCATGGAGGATGTCACTACTGCCGGTGATGCCCTCGATGTGCTCGTTGCCATGAATCCGGCGGCGTTGGTGACCAATGTGGGGAATCTGGTGGAGGGCGGTCTGCTTATCGTCGACAGCGGCGCCTTCACTGCCAAGAATCTGGCCAAGGCAAAATATCAATCCAATCCCCTGGAAGACGGTGCGTTGGACGCCTTTAGAGTGCTCGACATCAATATCTCCAAGCACGTGCTTGCCGCGGTGGCAGCGTTTGGCATCGGTCACAAGGCGGGGCTGCGTTGCAAGAATATGTGGACCCTGGGATTGGTACTCTGGTTATTCGATCGGGATCGCAAGGCGACCATCGAAAACTTGAAAATGAAATTTGCCAATAAACCCGAAATTGCCGAAGCAAACATCGCCGCTCTGAATGCCGGTCATGCCTATGGTGAAACTGCAGAATTGCCAGCCGGCATCCATATTTATAAAGTCCCTAAAGCGAAAGTGGCACCTGGCACCTATCGTAACGTAACTGGGAGTACGGCACTGGCCTGGGGCTTGATCGCAGGTTCAAAGCTGGCGAACATCGAAATGCTGTTTGCTACTTATCCAATTACACCGGCATCGAATCTGTTGCACGAACTGGTTAACCGAAAAGAATTTGGTATCAATACCTTCCAGGCGGAAGACGAGATTGCAGCGGTGTGTGCGGCTATCGGTGCTTCCTTTGCCGGTTCGCTGGGTGTGACTTCCAGTGCCGGCCCCGGCATCGCGCTCAAGGCCGAAGGCATTGCCTTGGCGGCAGCCACGGAATTGCCACTGGTCGTCGTAAATACCCAGCGTGGGGGGCCGTCCACCGGCCTGCCTACGAAGACTGAACAATCGGATCTCAATATGGCTTTGTGCGGTCGCCATGCCGATACTCCTGTTCCAGTAATTGCCACATCGACGTCCACCGATTGTTTCGAGGTGGCGATCGAAGCGGTTCGCCTCGCTACCAAGTACATGACACCGGTGATGCTGTTATCAGACGGTTACCTGGCGAACGCGGCCGAGCCATGGAAAATTCCCGATGTAGATTCGCTAACGCCATTTCCGGTGCAGCATTACACCGACGCCAAGGACTTCAAGCCATCGCTGCGTGACGACACCACCCATGCGCGAGTTTGGGCGAAACCGGGCACGCCGGGTCTGGAACACCGTATCGGCGGTATCGAGCGTAGTTTTGAGACTGGGGACATCTCCTATGATCCGGACAATCACCAGAAGATGACGGATCTCCGCCAGGCCAAGATTGCGGCAATCGCCGATGACATTCCACTACAGGAAGTCGTTCTGGGTAGTGAATCTGGAAAGCTGGCAGTGGTGGGCTGGGGGTCGACATTTGGTGCGATTCACCAGGCGGTGAAGCGTGCTCGCCGTGAGGGCCTGGATGTCTCACATATTCAAGTTCGTTATTTGTCACCCCTGCCGAAGAACCTCGGTGAGCTGTTGCATAATTTCGAGAAGATAATAGTGCCGGAGATGAACACCGGCCAGTTTATCAACTTAATTCGTGCCGAATATCTAATAGACGCCGATGGTCTTAACAAGGTGGCGGGTCAACCCTTCAAGATTGGTGAAATTTTGGCGGCGATTCACGAAGAATTTGCCGTCCTCGGGAGGCAGCCATGAATCAGGCCGCAATCAAACTCACGCTCAAAGACTACACTTCGAATCAAGAGGTGAGGTGGTGTCCTGGCTGCGGCGACTACGCCATTCTGAAGACGATCCAGAAGTTAATGCCGGAGTTGGACCGGCCGAAGGAAAACCACGTGTTTATTTCCGGCATCGGTTGCGCCTCGCGTTTTCCCTACTATATGAACACCTATGGCTTTCATACCATCCATGGGCGTGCGCCGCCGATCGCCACGGGTGTGAAGCTGGCCAATCCTGATCTGGATGTCTGGGTAATAACCGGCGACGGTGATGGCTTCAGTATCGGTGGTAATCACATGCTGCATGTGCTGCGTCGCAATGTAGATCTACAGATTTTGCTATTTAATAATGAAATCTACGGTCTTACTAAGGGACAGTACTCGCCAACATCTCGGGCAGGGACTCGTTCGCCGTCTTCGCCAGAGGGCTCCATAGATTTTCCGCTGGCACCCTGTGAAGTTGCTTTGGGGTCAGGTGGCACCTTTATTGCCCGTTCCATCGACACCGAAGCGAAGCACTTGTCGGCGGTGGTCAGGCGAGCCTACGATCACAAGGGGGCATCCTTCGTTGAAATTCTGCAGAACTGCCCAATATACAACGACGGCATTTTTGAGCAGGTAAAAGACAAGAAGATTTCCGCCGATTTCAAAGTGGAGCTAGAACATGGTGAGCCCTTGATATTTGGTAAAGAGCGTGACAAAGGCATACGCCTGAACCGGCAAAACCTATCCCTGGAGGTGATTGATTTAAACAGCGATGACGCCGATGAGGCGCTTATCCATGATGAGACCAACAAGGTGTTAGCGCAAATGTTGGCCACCATGTCCGCTCCTGAACTTCCCGTCGCTGTCGGGGTCATCTATCGAGAGGACAGGACGACTTACGATGATGCCTCGCGGCAGCAAGTCACGGTGGCGCGGGACGCCAAGGCATCCCTGCAGACGTTGTTGCATAGCGGCCACACCTGGGTAGTAGATTAGACGCCCGCGCTGTGACTGCCTCGTCATTGCGCTTGGTCAATTAGTGAAAGCAGAGCTGGAGGAGTCTTGGCTTATGAATTGGCGGCAGATCAAGCGTAGAAAATTTCTCGGCATGGGTCTGACCGGTATGAGCCTGTTCGTGGCCGGTGGACTGTTGCGATATCAACAAGCCAGCGCCAGCGAAGCCGGGCTGGCACCATTTAATAGCCTCAATAATCTGGGTGCTCTACTGCCGCCGGATGAAAATGGCATCATGCTAGCGCCGGGATTCAAATCGCGGGTGGTGGCTCGATCCGGCGAAGCGCCGGCAGGTCTGCCCGGTTATACCTGGCATTCGGCGCCCGATGGTGGTGCCTGCTTCGCCACCGATGACGGTGGCTGGGTGTATACATCTAACAGCGAGATGCGCAGCAACGCGGGCGGCGTTGGCGCCCTGCGATTCAATGCCGGTGCCGAAGTCATAGATGCCTATTCGATTCTGAGACGCACATCGATCAATTGCGCCGGTGGTCCAACCCCTTGGGGCAGCTGGCTGTCCTGCGAAGAGTTTGCCCGGGGTCAGGTCTACGAATGCGACCCCATGGGCGTCAAACCGGCGGTGGTGAGACCGGCCCTGGGTTCATTCCGGCACGAGGCGGTGACGGTGGACACGAAAAATCAGTGTCTCTATCTGACCGAGGATTTACCGAATGGCGGCTTTTACCGGTTTCGACCGGCCAATGGCTTGCCCGATCTGACCCAGGGTACCCTGGAAATCGCTTCGGTAGTGCAGAATCAAGGCCAATATTTCGTGCTCTGGCGCCCGGTGCCCGATCCCCTGGCGAAGCGCACCATGACATTTAGACAGGTGCCGGATGCCTTTGGTTTTCGTGGCGCCGAAGGCATTGCTCTGCATGATGGCAAAGCTTATTTCACTACCAAGCACGATAACCGAGTCTGGTCCTACGACACCGACAGTCAGCTACTGGAAATCGTCTACGACATCGCCACCAGCGCCAATCCGATCTTGTCCGGCGTGGACAACGTGGTTATCACCCCCGCCGGTGACGTACTCGTTGCCGAAGACGGTGGCAATATGCAATTGGTGGTCTTGACCCCGGCCAACAAAATTATCCCGATCTTGCAGATTATGGGTCAGGAACGCTCTGAAATTACCGGTCCGGCCTTCGATCCCTCTTATCGACGCCTGTATTTTAGCTCCCAACGCGGCACTCTCGGTCGCAGTGAAGGCGGCATCACCTACGAGATCAGCGCGCAGGCAGCCGCTTGAAATAATAGCCGCGGCTGGTGTTGAATTGCCGCGGTCAATCTCCATACTATTGGACATGGAGAAACCACCTTGACCGACAGTCTGGTACTACAATATTCGTTTCTTGCTGGCCTGCTGATATTTGTCTGGGCAGCGGTGAAGCTGGTTGCCTGGCTAAAAACCAGGAAGAACAATACACCGCTTTGGACCACGGTTTTCGAAGGCCTCACTCAGGGCGCCATCAATCTCGATCATTACAAAGAGCCGGAATTCCACATGGAGAAAAAGTCCCGTCGCGAGGGAGAGGACTATGAAAATTGAGAATTTCCGGAAATTCAACACCATGTCTAATTGATCTTCGCGGGAGGAGTCAGCATGAAAATAATCAGCAACGCGGTAAGTAAGTGGAGTCGGTGGCTATTATTGCTGGGATGGATTCCCACCTTCATTCTCCTGGCATATTGGGTCGCGCAGCCAGACTCGGTTAGCGCAGCAGCAGCACGTAAACCGATCATGGTCTCGCGAATTTATACCGGGGCTGACGGTCAGACCCATGTGGAAGAATATGAAGTGCCGCTGACCCCGCAAAGAGACGGTTCGTCTACCGAGCTTGCGGAAATTCTAGCGGTTGAAAGTATCCAGTTCAGGCGCACTTCACCTGACTATTTTATCGACTGGCACAACGCGCCGCGTCGACAATATGTCATTACCCTGAGCGGGGAAAGCGAGGTGGAGTTTGGCGATGGCACCAAGCTTCGACTCTATCCCGGTCACATCCTGTTGGCGGAAGACACCACCGGACAGGGCCATATATCACGTGCGCTGGGAGATGAGGATCGCATATCGATTTTTATACCCATCGATTGAAATAAAGACGATGGAGGCGAAGCCCGTTACCTCTGCATCAGACTGAGCTCGAGCGCTTGGATTTCGATCTTCGCTTTTCATGTTTTCGTGTCCGGCCACAGCAATGTCGGGTGTTATGCCGACGCTGCGCTATTTTCTCCTTGAAAAATGCCCATAACAGCGTAGTTTGATTGGAGCTTCCTTAAATCATCATGCTCTGGATGCCATGAATAAATCGAGATGGGGGATTAAATGAAGAATCGAGTCCTAGCCGCACTGAGTCTGGCAATGAGCAGCCTGTTAATCGCGCCGGCACTTATCGCGCAAACTACCGATATTCCGCGTACCGAGTATGGTGTACCCGATTTTCAGGGCACCTATACCTACCGAACCCTGACGCCATTGAATCGTCCGCGGGAGCTAGCCGATAAGGCAGTTCTAACCGAGGCAGAGGCGATAGAATGGCAGAAGTATGAGAATCGTCGGCAGAACCGGGACCTGATTATCGACTCCGTGGGAGGTGCTCAGTATCCCCCGGGTGTTATCTCTTATAATGAGTTCTGGTATGAGCGCGGCATCGAGACCGTCGCTGATCGCAGAACTTCGGTTATTTACGATCCACCCAATGGCAGGGAGCCCTCGATCAATGCCGCCGGGCGTCAACGCCGAGCCGAAGTGGCCAAGGCCAGGCGACTAAGCATCGGGCCCGAAGGACGTACGCTACAGGATCGGTGTCTGATGAGTGGGCGCACCGGCCCGCCCATGGTATCTGGCTCCTACAACAACAATATGCAGCTGGTACAGACCAAAGATCACATCGTCATCCTCAGCGAAATGATTCACTACGCACGAATCATCAGGCTGGATAGCGAGCATAGTACCCGCCAACTCAAGTGGGGCGGCGATTCCGTAGCCCACTGGGAAGGCGATACCCTGGTGATTAACACCGAACATTTTTACTATGACACCGGCTGGCGGGGCACTTCGGCCAGTCTGAAGGTCGAAGAACGCATCAGCTGGGTTGACGAAAATACCCTGAGCTACGATTTCACCGTCGAAGACCCCCTGTCCTGGGATGTCAGTTGGTCGGGAAAACTCCCCATGCGCCGCATTGAAGATCCGATCTATGAATACGCCTGCCATGAGGGCAATCATGGCCTGCCGGGCATCCTGGCTGGCTGGCGCCGCTATGAGTCCATGGGGATGAACGGTGACGGCACCGCCAAGGCGGAGGAGTAACAGCAGCAGCCCAGCCGCTTGCAATCGTCGCAAAAAATAGGCCCATGAATGAGTTGAATTCACACTCATCTGGACAGCTACAAATTGATGTGGGAGGGTTAAATGAACGATCGCATCCTGACAACACTGACGCTGGCCGCGGGTATTATCCTGATTGCCCCGGCGCTGATCGCACAGTCATCCGCTATTCCCCGTACCGAGCATGGTGTGCCCGATTTTCAGGGTACTTACACCTACAGGACCCTGACGCCATTGAACCGCCCCCGGGAGCTGGCTGACAAGGCGGTGCTGACGGCGGCGGAGGCCATAGAATGGCAGAAGTTTGAAAATCGTCGCCAGAACCGGGACCTGATCATCGACTCCGTGGGCGGTGCCGGCTATCCGCCGGGGGTGATTTCCTACAATAATTTCTGGTACGAGCGTGGCATCGAAACCATCGCCGATCGCCGCACCTCGCTTATCTATGATCCACCCAATGGCAGAATGCCGCCGACCAATGCAGCCGGACGCCAACGACGTGCCGAAATAGCCGAGGTCAGGCGACTAAGCATTGGTCCCGAAGCCCGCACCCTGGCCGATCGCTGTCTGATGAGTGGGGGTGCCGGACCCCCCATGGTATCGGGCGCCTACAACAACAATATACAGCTGATACAGACCTCGGATCACATCGTCATTGTCAGCGAGATGATTCACCGGGCGCGCATTATCCGGCTGGATAGCGAGCATCACACCCGCCAGCTCAAGTGGGACGGCGATTCCATCGCCTACTGGGATGGGGACACCCTGGTGATCCATACCCAAAATTTCTACTATGACCAGAATGGCAGGGGGTCTTCTGCCAGCATGAAGCTGGAGGAGCGTTTCCGCTGGATAGATGAAAATACCCTGGAATATGATTTCACCATCGAAGATCCGCTGACCTGGGATGTGAGTTGGTCGGCAAAGTTGCCGATGCGCCGGATCGAAGACCCGCTTTATGAATATGCCTGCCATGAGGGCAACCATGGTCTGCCCGGCATCCTGGCCGGCTGGCGGCGATACGAGTCCATGGGAATGAATGGCGACGGGACGCCGAAGCAATAGTTGAAGCGGCGTTACCAGACTGAATAATTAGGGGGGTCGGTGGAATTAAAAAGTTCCAACCGACCTCTTTTGTTAGTTCCCAGTCGGGACCGATCGCGCCTCGATAAGCGTAGACTTTATTAAAGTGCATGTTTAGTCTCCACCGGAACCGAAAATACTAGACTGGGGTCGAAGAAATGACTGTAACGGCGCGCAGGATGCGCAGAAAAATAGGCACCTTAGTCTAAATACCAGGAGAGGATACTAAGTTTGACGTATTGGATCAGATTTGTAAGTTCAGCAGCGCTAATTTTATTGACTGCCTGCTCCGGGCCTTCCACCTCGATGTTTTCGCTGGTTGAAGCCAGCATCGCAGATATTCAAGCTGCCCTGCTCTCTGGCGAAGTCTCCTGTCGTGATGTGGTGGGGGGATATCTCGAACGCATCGCGATCTACGACAAGTCTTCCGGCATTAACGCCATTACGCAAACCAATCCGAACGCGCTGGCGCGAGCCGACGAGTTTGACCGCGCCATCGGGAATGGTGATTCCTTGCCTGACCTGTTTTGCGTGCCGCTGCTGATTAAAGACAATTTCGATACCCATGACATGGTTACCACCGGAGGCTCTATCGCGCTGAAAGACTCTCTGCCACCCGATGATGCGTTCATGGTTCGGAAACTGCGAGAAGCTGGCGCCATCGTACTCGCCAAGACCAACATGGCCGAATGGGCCTTCAGCCCGGAACAGACCGTGTCTTCTTCCTATGGCCGCACTGCCAACGCCTATGATATTAGCTTCGTGCCCGCCGGTTCTTCCGGTGGTACCGCCTCGGGCGTCGCCACCAGCATGGGGGTTGCCGGCATGGGTAGTGATACCGGTAATTCAATCCGTGGTCCTTCTTCCCATCTGGCCCTGTTCGGCATTCGCTCGACGATCGGGCTCACCAGCCGGGACGGTGTCATTCCGTTGATCTTCGACCGTGACATAGCCGGGCCGATGGCGCGTACGGTCGAAGATGGTACGCGGCTGTTTAATGTGGTGGCAGGCTATGACCCGGCAGATTCCCTGACTGTGCCAGGCAAGCGGGAACAGAACTACATGGAGTTTCTGAATCTGGATGGTCTGCAGGGAAAACGCATCGGTGTGCTGCGTGCACTGGTCGATCATGATGATGCCGATGAAGAAATAAAGGCACTGTTTCTTCGAGCCGTCGAAGATCTAGTAGCTGCCGGGGCAACCATCGTCGATCCTTTTGAGATCCAGGACTTCCCCGCACTCAGCGAAGAAATTCGAGGCTGTGCCAGCTTCAGATATGATGTGGGGCAGTATTTCAAGACCCTGGATGACCCACCGCTGCTGGACGTTAACGAGCTTCTCGAGCGCGGGCAATACGCGCCTGAATCGAAGCGAGGGTTTGAGTTTTTTTCACAGTATCCCCTCGATATCAGCCCTGCCGACAGGGACCCGCCCTGTCCGATCTGGCCCAATCACCCGCTGCGAAATCAGCTATTGGCCAACACCATCGCAGCCATGGACAGTGCGCAGCTGGATGCCTTGATCTACCCGACCTGGTCCAATCCTCCCGCCCATCTCGACCAGGCTGAGGCAGAGTATAAGGGTGACAATAACCAGGATCTGGCTCCCGACACCGGACTTCCAGCCGTCACCGTAGCCATGGGTTTCTGGCAGGATAGTTTGCCGGCGGGCCTGCAATTTCTGGGACGTCCTTATGCTGAAGGACTACTCATAGAACTCGCTTATGCCTACGAACAGAAAACCGGGCACAGAAGACCGCCGCCGGGTTTTGGTCCGGTGCCAAAGTAGACACAGGCAAGCCAGTCGCCAGGAATTATGGGGTCAGGTCTTTCCTGTTAGCAATCACAGCGATCCAAAATTGTAATTTATGCTAACAGGAAAGACCTGATCCGATTCCCTATTTCTTCAAAACTTGGCATCGACCATTACAGCCGGCTCTACCAGTTAATATCAACTGACACCGTGGACTAGCAAAAAAAGAACTGTCTTTCTTGCCAGGGAAGGATCGAAAATAAATCTGTCCCTATTTACAATATTTGCTACGCTCAGAGCATTCCTAGTGCGGGTTCAAATCGGTGGAGGCAGGCATGGCCGGCAATAATAACAACGACAAGACTCAATCCGAACACCTAGCGACAGACCAACCCAGTAACCCCTCACGGCGTAATTTGCTCAAGGGCGTCGGTGTCGTGGGCGCGGCGGCGCTCAGCGGCGCGGCGACCTCGAATCTGATTGCGGCGGATGCGCCACCGGGCGCCGGTTCGGCGGCTGACTCGATCGTAGCGCGGGAGGCGCTCGAGGTGCTGACGGCACTCGAGGCCGAGACCCTGGAGGTGATCTGTGACTGCCTGATTCCCTCCGATGACAACGGACCGGGTGCCAGGGAGGCACGAGCGGTGCACTATATCGATCGTTCACTGGCCGCCCATAATTCCGCTGCCCGTCACGACTACATGATCGGTCTCAGCGCCGTTAACGACTACGCACACCAGACCGGCAACAAGGCATTTCATCAGCTCGACAGAGATCAGCAAAACGCCATACTCCTGGCCGTGCAGAATGACAACCTCGATGGCTTTGCTCCCAGTAGTGGCGGCTTCTTCAATATGGTGCGAAGCCATACCATAGACGGCACCTTCAGCGATCCGTACTACGGTGGTAATCGGGACTTCATCGGCTGGGATATGATTCGTTACCCGGGCATCCGCTTGGGTGCCAGTGAGTCCGATGTTGCCCAGGGCGCCGACCTTGCACCCAATCATCAATCAGCCTATGACCACAGCACCTACACCAAGATGGCGCAAAATATGCGTGGTATCCCGGATTCCAGGGTGAGGGGAGGCCGTGATCATGCCTAGAAACTTATCCAAGACCGATGTGGTGATCGTAGGTATGGGTGCGGCCGGCGGTGTCGCTGCCCTGCCGCTGACGAATGCGGGCCTGAAGGTGGTGGGCCTGGAAGCGGGGGGATGGTTAAGCCCCAGAGACTTCGCCCCCGATGAATTAAGAAACGGCGCCCGCAACTGGCCCCAGTCGGTGCAGAAGGCGGCAGGTGAAGCGCCAACAGTACGCGCCACCGCTGCGGATCAGGCAGTTCAGGGTGGCCATCCGATGATGAATGCCGTGGGCGGGACTACCATGCATTACTGGGCCCAGAGCTGGCGTCTGAATCCATGGGATTTTCAGCTTGTCACCGCGACTCGCGAGCGCTACGGGGCCAGTCGTATTCCTGCCGCTTCCACCATTGAAGACTGGCCCTTCACCTACGCAGAGCTCGAGCCCTATTACGACAAGGTGGAATACGCCGTTGGCATCTCCGGTCAGGCCGGCAATGTGCAGGGTAATATTAATCCGGCGGGCAACATATTCGAAGGCGCCAGGAATCGGGAGTATCCGATGAGGCCGCTGCGGGCTTCGCCGTTCACCGACATAATGGGCATGGCGGCGCGCAATCTCGGCTGGAATCCCTTCCAGGGACCGGCGGCGATTACCAGTGAACTCTATGACGGCCGACCCCCGTGTCAATATCACGGTTTCTGTAACAAGGGCGGCTGCCATGTGCAGGCGAAAAGCTCGACGGCGTTCACGGTAATTCCCAAGGCTGTAGACACTGGCAATCTGGAGGTCGTTACCTTTGCGCGGGTAATCAACATCGTGGCCGACAACAACGGCAAGGTGACCGGGGTCGATTACATCAAGGGAAATGAAACATTTTTCCAGCCCGCGGACGTGGTTCTTCTCGCCAGCTATGCCTATGAAAACGTGCGCCTGTTACAGCTCTCCAAGTCCCGCGCCTTTCCCGACGGACTCTCCAATAATGCGGGACAGCTTGGCCGCCACTACATGAGTCACCATCAGGGCTCGCCGGTGCTGGCATTGTTCGATAGGGATCTGCACAATTGGTATGGCTTGCCGGCCCAGGGTGTCGCCATCGACGAATGGGCCGATGACAATTTCGACCATGCCGAGCTGGATTTTATCGGTGGTGCCAATCTTTGGGTACACACCGATCGCAAGCCCATGGCCGCGGCAAAGATGAGTACCTTCGGTGTCGTGCCCAGTTGGGGTTCCGACTGGAAGGCATTCATCATGAAGAATGCGGATCGCAGCAACATGTCTTACATACAGAAGACGACCCTGCCCTACGAAGATAACTATCTGGATCTGGATCCGATGGTGAAGGATTCCCTGGGCCTCCCGGTGACACGAATTACCGCTCGCTATCGGGACAACGAGAAACGCATCGCGGCATTCTCCCAGGACAAGATGGAGCAATGGTATCTGGAAGCGGGCGCTATCGAGGTTACCAAATTCGGACCAGGCAATGCCATGGGCGCATCGACCCATGCCTACGGCGGCACGCGTATGGGCTTGAATAGTGACACCAATGTTGTGAATGAGTGGGGTTTCTCTCATGAAGCGCCCAACCTGGGGATACTCGGGGGCTCCGTCATGGGCAGCAGTGGCTCCCGTAATCCAACATTGACCGTGCAGGCGCTGGCCTGGAGAACTTCGGAGTACCTGGCCAATAACTGGCGATCCGTCGTCGGCTGAGAGTCAGGAGTTATTGCCAATAACCAGACCTGGTTCAGGCTTCGGCTTTGCCGGCGGCCAATTCACTGTATCTGCGAACAAACTGCGCAATATTTCCCTTCCAGCGCAGCTTCCCGAGACCGCGAGTGACGCCCAAATGCGGTCACCATAAGCGTGTTACAAAGAATCACCTTATCGCCCTGAAGGCCCCGTTAGGTCGGCGCTTTACGCTTGACACACCCAAACCCAAATGTTTAACTCGTGGCTCCTTCTAGGGGAGTCATACTAATTAAAGTAAAACAAGGTAGAGCTATGAAGATTCAAGGGCTGCTCATCGCAACCGCGGTGTTATTCGTAGGCTGTTCGCCGACCGAAACCACCGAGACCCAAACATCTCAGGTCGCCGCCCCCGAGGCGATCGCCAGTGATGTTCCAAGAGGGCCAAACGGTAAACCAGATCTGAATGGCATCTGGCAGGTTCTCATGAATGCCAACGACAATCTCGAAGCAGCGCCGCCCAAGGCGGCCCACCATCTGGTACCCGGGGATTTTGTGCCGGTGCCTGGACCGGAAGTGGTGGCTTTGGGTGCAGTCGGCGCCGTGCCTGCAAGCTTCGGTGTGGTCGAAGGTGGCACGATTCCATACCGGCCGGAAGCACTGGCGCGCCGCGATGAAAATCGTGAAAACTGGCTGACCAGCGATCCGGAAATCAAGTGCTACATGCCGGGCGTGCCACGGGCTACCTATATGCCACATCCATTCCAGATTTTTCAGAGCGAGAGCGCGTTTTTTATTGCCTACTCCTTCGCCGGCTCTGTGCGTAATGTGTTCCTGGAAGATCCGGGTGAGGCGCCATTGGATTCATGGATGGGCCAGTCATGGGGCTACTGGGAGGGTGATACCTGGGTAGTCGAAGCCAGTGGTTTCGATGACCGCACCTGGTTCGATCGGGCCGGTAATTACCATACCTACCAGCTGAAAGTGACCGAGCGCTATGAACTGGTGAGTGAGAATGTCATCGAGTACTCGGCGACCATGGAAGATCCAACGATCTTCGAGCGGCCGTGGACAATTAAGATGCCGCTGTATCGTCGACTCGAAGTAGGCTTTGAACTGCCGCAGTTCAAGTGCGTAGAATTTGTTGAAGAGTTGATGTATGGAAAATATCGCAAGGGTAGGGAGTCAGAATTAGGCTTCTAGGCCGATATGAATCAAAAAAGGGCTCGTTTCATCGCATTCTGCATGGAATTCAGGCCAGCCCTTGTATAAAATACAGCGTAACTGACCGCTTAATTGAATCTTGCAGTGTTTTGGGCGAAGCGAGGGGTCTGGTTTTAAATAGGTTCTTTTTGAAAAGTGCTCAAGGCATTTAATAAACAGGGTGGATTATATGAAAATTAAAATACTGGCATTAGCAGTGCTAACCGCGGTTGGCATCGTAGCAATCAAGCCTGCGGCGGTTGCACACCATGCGTTCTCTGCTGAATTTGATGCGAATTTACCTGTTCGCCTGGGCGGCCCGATTACTCGGGTTGAGTGGATTAACCCACACACATGGATTCACTTGAGCAACACCGATCCCGAGTCGACTCGCGATCCGGGTCAGTGGATGGTAGAAGGTGGTACGCCAAATACGCTGCTGCGTCGTGGCATCGACAGGAATACTCTACAGCTGGGAGAGGTGATCATCGTCACCGGTTATCAATCTAAGGATCGACTGTGTGATCCAACTTGTCGCGCCAATGGACGTGACATCACGTTCCCAGATGGCCGCAAGTTGTTCATGGGTTCATCGGGCACGGGTGCTCCACGTGATGGATCTGATGCCGTAGAGCCAGCCCGCTAACTAAGAATGGTTTGTAAATCCAAAAACCCGGCGACTCTTCAGTTGCCGGGTTTTTTTGGGTCTCGAATAAACTAAATGGCTCAGAGTCTGAGATATCCCCAAGAAATATCGCGTTAAAGCAAAAGATTAGGCTGAAATAAAATGCGCGATGAACCATTTTTATTGATTGTGCTGTCGGTGTAGAACGCAAGCTCGGAGCTTGCTTGTGTTCTTATCTATATCTGAGGCACAAGCCACAGACAAGCAATTGCCCCGAAGCTTGATGATTTTCCAAAATTGGCGACACAGACAACGACCAACTACTGCTGAACTTCTAAAAAACAACGAGACTTGCAGTTTGATAAGAACACTGAATTCGATAGGGGATTGGTAAGGGGTGCTGTTTTGTAGTGAGTAGCGCCAGGGACGGACGCGGGACCGGGCCAGGGAATGGCCCAACCGAACGGAAAAACAGTACCCCTTACCAAGCCCCGTTACACGTATCAACTACCAACAATTTCCCCCATATTTTTATGGGGATAAATCAAACTCTAAGCCCTTTGATTGTCCTATTTTTTATTCTGCTAGTGGGTCTATAACTCTATCGAAAGTCCCGCCATCACGGAATACAGTTGAGCTTTGATAGAATCCCGAGCTGTGCAGCCTCACAGTAATTGTGTTCAGGCTGCGGTTTTCCCAGAACCAACCATGAATGCCGGCGAACGGTGCGTGGAATGATCCCATCTGGCGATCCGCGGTTCCCTGTTCGAAACTCTCGGCGTATTCAGGGCCCAGTGCGGCCGGTTCGGCGTGCATGTCGTAGTAAAGCTCATCATCGGCGACCCAGCTGAACACCATCGAGCTATCCAGATCCATCAGGTACTTATACTCGACCGATTGGAAGGCTTCGAGAACGAATTCTACGTAGTCGGTGCGATGCCCTTCCAACTGTTCTTCGAACGGGTTCTGATCCCTGGATAGAGCGTTCAGGCCGAGTAATTCACCGGTTCCCAGGGGATCGGTTCCAAATTCCGCTGGCAATATGGCCACGAACAGCACGACCAGGGCGACCAGCAAGGCTACACCTGAGGCGATGATAATATTTTTTGGCGAAGGGGGTTCGCTACTTACGTTCTCGGCCACGATTTTGCTCCGGAGCTTATCAATAAGGGGATTGCAGGAAGAAGGCACTCAATTGAAAACCGACCAGCATGAATCCACCAGTCATCAGCGCCGTATTGGTGATGAATGCATGCCTTAGAAAACTGGCATTGCTGCGCCAGATGCTAAGCATAATATACACCGCAGAAAGCGCCAGGATCTGGCCGATCTCGACGCCGATGTTGAAGCTGATGATGTTGGTAACCAGGCCATTTTCAGACAAGTCGAACTCCTGTAGCTTGGTAGCCAAGCCCAGGCCGTGAAACAGGCCGAAGACAAACACGGCTATCCTCGTATTCGGATCGATTCCCAACAGGCGCTTGAAACCGTCAATATTCTCGAAGGCTTTATAGACGATGGAGAAACCGATGATGGCATCGATGATGTAGGCATTTACCTGCAGGTCTGCCAATACGCCAAACAGCAGGGTGATGCTATGACCGATGGCAAACAGGGTGACGTATTGCACCACATGTTTGGGACGGTAGAGGAAGAAAATGACACCGACCAGGAACAACAGGTGATCGTACCCGGTGACCATGTGTTTGGCACCGAGATACATGAACGGGAAAATTGCGGGTCCGTCTATAGCTTCGACAAAGCTGGCATCGCTGCCTTCGATGGTGTGACCGAAGGCACTGAGGGAAAATAGCGCGAGCAACACCGTGCACAGATAAAATCCAAACCTGGCGGGACCCTTCAATACAAAAGCCATGGGAATCTAATCTGCTTCCTCGTCGAACACATCGAGAATATCCGGGCTATAGGCCTGATGACAGGCGGAACAGACGCTGTATATCTGAGCTCCCGCCTGGAAGAAATCTTCCTTGTTCTGGGCGGCAGCGGCCTCCATCGCCAGCATCCCGGCGCTGCTGAGGCCTTCCGAATAGATCATCCAGGCGTCGTTATCCAGGGCGCGACCGGGCAGCGCCAGCATGTTGCCGGATTCCACCACCACGGCAGCCTGCGCACGCACATAATCCCAGCCTTCATCGGTGGTGGGGTAGAGTTCCTCATAACCGGCGGCATCCAGCACCCAGCCACCAGAATCCCAGAGGATATCGGAGGCTGGCTCGAGCACCAATGTCATGACCTGGGCGACGTCGAGTGTGGTGTTGAAGCTAGTGCCTGTGCTGGCAGTGTTACTGTCGCTTTCTTCCGGCGCCGAACATGCCGCCAGCAAGCTTAAACCCGCCAGTAGTGCCACCGAGTTGAGCATAGAAACTTTCAATTTGATCATTTGGATAATCCTGCTTAATCGTGGGAATGGCGCATGATCTCGCTTCAAATCCCTTCAATCCTGTTATTATTATGCCCTGCATGGACGGACAGCCCGGAAAAGGGCCTAAAGTCTGCACTAATTCGCAGCTTTAATCTACATTCAACTACACAGCACGGGATTCGGTAGCCACATAAATGCTCAAGATAACGCGAAAATTAGCCGGCCTCGCTGGCCTTGTATTGCTTCTGTCTATTGCCGCGATGGAGTCTTCCCAGGCCGAGGTAATCATTCAGGCGACGCCGGACAATGGTCTGCAGCCGCGGATTACTGTGGATGATGACGGTACCGTGCATCTGCTGTATTTCAAGAAGCGTCTGCGCGCGCCATCGGCCCGTGAAGGTAATCTATATTATCGTCAGTATCTACCAGAGCAGCGTCGTTTCGGTACGCCAATCAAGGTGTCGAGTCAGGCCTATGACCTGCGAACTTTTTCTATAGCTCGCGCCGGCATGGCCGTCGATGGCGAGGGGCGGGTGCACGTAATCTGGTATCTGCCAAAAAAATCGCAATTTTTCTATTCCCGTTCAAATCCGCAGCGCAATCGATTCGAGCCACAAATGGCAATGGTGTCCCAATTTGGCGAGGGCATAGACGCCGGTGCCGACATTGCCGCCTTCGGTAGTCGGGTGGCAGTGGTGTGGGCGGCGGGAGACCTGAGCCGGGAATTTGAGCGCACCGTATTTACCAGGATATCCGCGGACAACGGCGCCAGCTTTGGTGACGAGTTGCAAATTAGCAATCCCGATCTAGGTGCTTGCGCCTGCTGCTCACTGGCAGCAGATTTTACCGATAGCAGTTCCCTGCAGGTGGCCTATCGCTCCGCCATCGGCGGCATCGGTCGGCATATGCAACTGCTGGCTGTCGATTTCAATGAGAGCGAGGCGATCGGCGTGTCTTACGGCCCGGTCAACCCGCTGCAGGAATGGGAGGTTTCTTTCTGTCCCTTGAGTACCAACGATATAGCGCTCGACGTCAACTCGCAGCAGTGGTTGGTGTTCGAAACGATGAGTCGAATTATCCAGATCAACCTGCAAGACCCGCATAGGCCGAAGGCCGTCGCGGAACCATTCACCAGAACTCGGCAGAAGAACCCGACCATCGCCTTCAATCGGCGCAATGAGCACCTCATTGCCTGGGGTGAAGCCATCAGTCACGCCCGCGGTGGCAGGCTGAATATACGCTTGTTCAATGCCGGGGGAGAACTGGAGGATTATCTGCCGCCAGAAGAAATCACGATTCCGAATTTCAGTTTTCCCGCCGCGGCGGGATTAGCCAATGGTGATTTTCTGGTGCTTTACTAGCCCACAGCCCACGAACAGGCCGAAGAGGTGAGATCTGGGCATGATAGTCAGGCAGGCGGTGAAAACGCCGGCTTAATTCCGGATCTGCTGGCGAATAATCTCTTTTTCAAGCGCATCGAATTGACGTTCGTTCTGCAACAGTCGATCCGATTGCTGTCGCCGGATGGCATCTTGTAACAGGCGCCTCTCGTTGCTCAGGGTAGTTTCAAATTGTAGTTCCGCGAGACGCCTGGCGATCTCGCTGTTCGCTTGTTGAGCGGAATTTCGATTGCCATACAGCATGTTAAATGCGGTGGTTACAAATTGTGTGCGTTTCTGCAAGGCATCCTCGCCGCAGGTAAATTCTATACCGACCATCAAGCTGAGATCGGCAGCGCTACCTCGATTGTCGGCGTCGGATTGCTGCGCCGCCAACACAAAATTCTCGCGCCATGCCTTCAGCACCTCGCATCGGGCCACGTAGTCTGCCAATTCCGCGCCGTCGATGGCGCCCAGGAATTCCTGGCAACGCGCCGTTGCGGATTCCCTTGATTCCTCCTCGAAGGCGGCGAGACAGGCAGCCGCCTTGCTGTCTAGAGTTTGCAATTGGATAGCGGCGGCATCGATGTGGGCCTGGTAATCCACTGGCTCCTGCGCCGCCTGCTGGGCACTGGCGGCAGATTGCAGACATGCTACTAGCCACAAGCCTGACAGCCCGGTAATCAGCAGAGATCTTGATGGCGAAGGATTATTCATAGAGCTCGAATCGTTTATCCCATTTCTTGAAGCGTTTGCGGCAGTATTTTTCGAACATCTTGTGGGTAGAAAAAAATAATTCGCTCGCCTCTTCTATGGACTCATCCAGTTCGCAAAAGTCGTTGTCATAGTCGCGACACACCCACGGGCGGGTATCATAGATACCGCAAATACCACCGTCGAGCAAATGTTCACAGCGGGTGGAGATATGTAGGAACCAGCCGTCGGCGTCCTTGAAGATGTTAATATTCTGGTGGGAAACCTGCCACAGCAAATGGTCGAAGTCTTCCCTGGATTTTGGCGCAGGTATTTTCTGATTGATTGAATTACAGCAGATTGATTTCTTGCATCTGGAACACTTCTCATCGACCTTAATCTTACCGGCCCTGATAGCATCAACCAGCTTAATAGAATTTTTCGCGTTCATATCCCTTACCACTTAAAACGTTTTCGGCCGCAGGCATTTATTTTAACACCGATTGCGCGACAAGTTGTATGACTGGCAAAAATTTGGTTCGGTGTAACTTAATGTGCTCGTCAGTGTGGTGTCAGTTACTAAGAGCGGGCCGCAGTTCGTCAATATGCAAAGCGTTGGCGCCGTCGATAATTTTCGCATAGGCGCGAGCGATTTGTTCCAGGCCGACCATGGGCACCCATTCCTCAGTGTCTTGTTCGGTGTGTTTTATCTCAGGCGAGGTGATGACCTGTAGCGAGGTGATGTCACGAGCTACAGCACCCATCTCACCCGATGCTCGATTCTCCATGTCGCCGGTGACGGCAACATTAAAATTCTGAAAAGAGTCGAGGACGATGTCTAGTAGTTGTTCGCTTCCCCACAACCACCAGCGCATTGGCGAGACTGCATTCATTTTTCTCAAACTCGGCCCCCAGTACTTGGTTCGAACCACGGCTACGTGTTCGAGATTAATGACCATGGCGGTATTGGCCAGAGCCGAGTCCTTCTCATCGTGAAGCCAGCGGGCCCCCGGACCACTATGGTGCCCGAGAGAAGACATAAAAATCAGATTGCGTCGGCGCTGGGATCGGGGTATTTGAGCGAAGTGTTTGATGAGTCCCATCATGACGGCAACGCCTGAGGCATTGTCCGAGGCAGAATCAAAATAACCATCGATGTCGGCATACTTCTGGTCTTCGGCCCGCAGCGGGATTCGGATAAAAGCATCTTCGCGAATATTGCCGGCGGCATCCAGTAGCGGTTGGCCCAACGGGTTTT
>Ga0066369_10000078_pt1 | contig 35908 bp, 39 predicted proteins | sample Knorr_S7_td_Bott_FD_70972 | JGI IMG/M metagenome (GOLD analysis project Ga0066369, IMG submission 70972) | Marine microbial communities from Southern Atlantic Ocean transect - Knorr_S7_td_Bottom_ad_4513_LV_A | ecosystem: Environmental > Aquatic > Marine > Oceanic | place: Southern Atlantic... | reverse complement strand
GCCGTTCAACTCCTGCCGACGCCTCCCTTGTCAGGTAGGCTGTTGTTCGCGGCATTAATGATGGGGTCGATTTCCTGGCGGACGGAAACAATGATATTAGTCCTGGTATTTGACGAGTTAAGCTGATTGTCCTTTAATGTCAGTCTTTCACTGATTGACCCGCATCATGTTCCAGGTTCAGCCTTATTCCGGTGCCCTCGGTGCTCTTGTCGATGGTGTAGATCTCTGCCAGCCACTGGATGATCCAACTTTTAAGCAGTTGTCGGAGACACTGCTGGAGTACGAAGTACTGTTTTTTAGAAATCAGCCGATGTCCCCGCAGAATCACGCAGATTTGGCTGATCTGTTCGGTCAGCCGCAACTGCACGAGGCCTATGATCACATAGAGGGATTTCCGCAGTTAACCATTCTGGATAATGATCGGGAAAACCCGTCGAAAATCGAGCAGTGGCATACGGACATGACATTTCGCCCCTGCCCACCACTCGGCTCGATTCTGCACGGTGTGATTATCCCGGAGAAGGGCGGCGATACCTTGTTCGCCAGCATGTCGGCTGCCTACGAAGGGCTATCGAATGCCATGCAATCACTGTTGTCTGAATTGACCGCGGTTCATGATTTCTCCTTTGGCTTTAGGGAAAGTCTGGCTGAGCCAGGTGGTGCCGAGAGACTGGCAGAGATGGTTCGCAATAACCCGGTCGTTGAGCACCCCGTGATACGCACGCATCCCGTCTCTGGTAAAAAGAGTATATTCGTGAATTCTCTGTTTACGTCCGGTATCAAGGGAATGCATGGGAAGGAGAGTCGGGCGTTGCTCGACTTTCTGTTTCAACACGTGACTATCCCTGAGTTCACCTGCCGTTTTAATTGGCAATCGGACTCCGTTGCCATTTGGGATAATCGAATCACCCAGCATAAACCCGTGAATGATTACTGGCCGGCACATCGCCGGATGCAAAGAATTACCATCGATGACGGCGTACGACCGTCATGAGTTTCAATAATTCTTTAAGTCGCTCGATGAATAGCAGTGGCTGATCAAGAAAGACGTGATGGTAGGCATCCGGGACCGATCGGGTGAGCCGCTCGTCAACGACCATCGATAGCTCCGCGACAATTTCGGGTGTAAAGAACCGGCTCTTTACACCATAGATGAATCCCACCGGCATCTTCATGGCAGTGATCATGTCGCTGGCCGGTGGAAATTGTTCAGTCACCTGCATCTTTGCGAATACTGCTGAGTCAAGCTTGAACCGGTAGCCCTGTTCTGTTTCGAGCACTGAATGTGCGGCGATATGATCCAGGATAAAATCATTGTCACAAGGTTGTGGTGGTCGGAGACGAAATCGTCGTTTCGCTTCTGTGAGATTCGGATAGTAACGGGTCTTGCTTCTTGGCGTCGGCGGCGGTGTGCGAGGGCCAGCTTGCGAGGGAATCACAGAATCGACAATCACGATCCCCTTTATTTTGTTTGGATACAGATGAGCAGCAATTCTGGTCATCGAACCGCCGAAGCTGTGACCGACAACAACCGGGGAAGCCAGGCGTGCATCTTCGATGCAGCCAACAATTTCTTTGGCAAACAAACCTGCTGAATAGCTGTCGCGATGATCGCTGTCGCCTGAACCGCTTAGATCAATCGCAACGACGTCGTAGCCCTCGCTAACAGCAGGAGCGATAAAATCCCACCAGTGGGCATGTGCTGCATGGCCGTGCACGAACATCAGGCCCGGTTTCCCAGGGTTCGGCCAGTGCAGGTAGTGAATGGCAGCGCCATCAATCACGCAGGTTCGATCAATCGGGACTTGACTGACAAATTGCTTAAACCAGGAGGGTTGCACAGTTCTTGAGTAACCAGAAAAAACGGGAGTATACCTTCTGTAACTTTCCCCACAAGAAGTGCATCAATATAGTGCGAGATGAAATGTCGGTGCGTTAAATCGGTGCGATAGTTAAATCAGCGATGGAAAAACGCACCGCTAAGGGACGTTCCAGGCGGTGATTTAGCTGGATTTGAGGTCATTTCTATTTCTGGCATCAACTTTGCTTTTAAAGATTCCGAATGTTAGCAACTCTTAACTCTGGAGCGGTCAAAAGTGGATCAATCATTAGAACTTCAATATGCGCTCGACACGTTTTACTTCCTCGTGTGCGGTGCTCTTGTCATGTGGATGGCGGCTGGATTTGCCATGTTGGAAGCGGGGTTAGTTCGATCAAAGAACACCGCGGAAATCCTGACAAAAAACATGGCACTGTTTGCCATTTCTTGCATTATGTATCTCGTCTGTGGATATGCGCTGATGTACGGTGGCAGCCTGTTCCTTACGGGGATAGAGCTGGATGGCGCAGCATCTGCTGAGGTCCTGACGGAAACTGTCCTGGCAGAATCGAGAGAAGAAGGATTTGGCGGGGGTTCTGTATACGCCGACGCGGCTGACTTCTTTTTCCAGGTCGTGTTCGTCGCTACCGCCATGTCGATTGTGTCTGGTGCGGTCGCAGAACGTATGAAGCTGTGGGTGTTTCTGGCTTTCGCGGTCGTCATGACCGGCGTCATCTATCCCCTTGAAGGCTCATGGACATGGAACGGTGCTGATGTGTTCGGACTCTATAATCTAGGCGATCTGGGCTTTTCAGACTTTGCCGGTTCCGGGATCGTTCACCTGGCAGGTGCATCAGCAGCATTAGCTGGCGTCATCTTACTGGGCGCCCGAAAAGGCAAATATGGGAATGAAGGACAGGTCAACGCCCTGCCGGGGGCGAATCTGCCGCTGGCTACTCTGGGTACCTTTATTTTGTGGATGGGCTGGTTTGGCTTTAACGGTGGTTCGGTGCTTAAGCTGGGTGATATCGCCAGTGCTAACGACGTCGCCATGGTCTTTCTCAACACGAATACGGCAGCCGCAGGCGGTGCAATCGGCGCTTTGATCACTTCCAGAATCATGTTCGGTCGGGCTGATCTGACGATGCTGCTTAACGGCGCTCTGGCGGGTCTTGTTGCCATCACGGCTGAGCCTTCGACGCCAACAGCATTGCAGGCGACTCTGTTTGGTGCCATGGGTGGCGTGTTAGTTGTCTTCTCGATTTTGTTCTTCGACAGAATCAAGATTGATGATCCAGTGGGTGCGATCTCTGTGCACGGTACCTGCGGTCTTCTTGGTTTGATGCTGGTGCCTATCACCAATTCAGATGTCACCTGGGTGGGTCAAATCGTTGGCGCACTCACCATCTTTGGCTGGGTGTTCGGAGCAAGTTTCGCGGTCTGGTTTATACTCAAGCTGGTGCTCGGACTACGAGTCACAGAAGAAGAAGAGTTCCTGGGCGTAGATGTCACAGAATGTGGTGTCGAGGCCTATCCCGAATTCGTCAGAACCTAGGGCGTAATCACTTTTCTAAACTCCCTCTGAATGGGTTCCCTCTGGGGCCCCGTTCGAGGGAGTTTCTTAGGTAAATCCCGCACGTTTTTGGATGACCTTTGAGTAGAGCGTCATGAGACCCTTGTCTTGCTGGTAGTCGCCAGAAAACAAACCCCGGTCTGTTGCATCAAAAATAACGCCGATCTGTCTGTCTACCTCCGCGAACAACTGCTTGTCACCTGCTAACGAAAAGTCGCCAGCAGCAATAATCAGGAGATTGTTCAGGAGCGTTTCTGATTCAGGCTGTTGAAGTTTTTTGTGTAGAAACCCGCAGAACCCGATATAGAGATACAGCGGTTCTCGCTTCGAGAATAGCTTTAGATTGATCGAGGGAAGTTCTTGCAACTCGCTGGCCATGACCCGGTCGAATTCAGCAATACCCTGGCTCATTTCGCCGAGAAATGAGGTTTTATTTTTACGATGCAGTGTCAGTCCGCGCTGGGATCGATCCGCTTTCCACAGCCGCAGATCTTCTGAGGTGCCTGTGGAAACAATCATCTTTTCCATGAAATCACTGCTGGCCACCCAGGTTTTGTAGCCGCAAAGAAGGCCATCGGAGTTCAGTGATAATCCAGGCTTTGGATCGGGGGACTTGTCTTCAGAGACAGCCAGGACAGTCCAGTTTTTGTCAGTCAACTCAAAGGTACGGCGGACGGCCGCCTGATAGCCCGCGATAAACAGAAATGCTAGACGATCAGCCAGGACGCCACCAATGAATGCCACCTCTTCCGGCGAATGCTCGGCCTGGATGTGATCTTGCCAAATACGATGGTAGTCAGCTTCATTGCTGACACTATCGGCGCTGATCGAGTCTGCCAGCGCCAGCAGATCCTTTGCGGTTACCATTCATGAACCTGTACAGGCATATGGGTGTAGCCCTTTACGAACGCAGAATGGGTACGGGTGACTTCGCCGACTATCTCCACCTTGCGAAAACGTTTCATGATCTCCTCCCAGACGACTCGCAGTTGCATTTCGGCCAGGCGATTACCCATGCAACGATGGATTCCAAAGCCGAATGACAGGTGGTGGCGAGGCTGGGTACGATCAATGATAAATGCGTTTGGATTATCGATAACCTCGGGATCGCGATTGCCGGATACATACCACATTAATATTTTGTCACCGGTTTTTATCTGCTTGCCGCCAAGTTCCGTGTCTTTCAGCGCGGTTCTGCGCATGTAGGCCAGCGGTGTTTGCCAGCGAATAATTTCCGGGACCATGCTCGCGATCAGCGATTGATCGTCACGGAGCTTCTGATATTGGTCAGGATGTTGATTGAGCGCCAGGACGCCGCCAGAAATCGAGTTGCGGGTGGTGTCGTTACCGCCAACGATCAGCAGGATAAGATTGCCGAGAAACTCCATGGGCTGCATGTGTTTTGTTGTTTCACCATGTGCCAGCATTGAAATTAGGTCAGTGCCAGGTTCAGCGTTTACACGCTGATTCCATAAGCGTGTAAAGTATTCCAGGCACTCCAGGAGTTCTTCTCGTCGCTGATCAAGCGATTCGACAATGCCCTGGCCAGGGACCGCGGTGGCGACATCTGACCAACGGGTGAGCTTTCGACGATCTTCGAAAGGAAAATCGAAAAGCGTTGCCAGCATCTGCGTCGTCAATTCAATGGAGACCTTGTCAACCCAGTCGAAGGTTTCACCTCTCGGCAATGAATCCAGAATACCCTGGGCCCGGCTGCGAATCGTGCCTTCAAGTTTCGAGAGGTTAGAAGGCGCGACCACCGGCGAGACTGTGGCTCTTTGCTCGTCATGGGTGGGTGGGTCCATGGCAATGAACATGGGCGTTTGCATGGTATTGCCTTCGCGCACCTGGCTAGCAGGTGGCCCGATCGTAATACTGCCTTCCGAGGAATAAATATCGTGGTGAGTGTCGACGTGCATGATGTCGTTGAATTTGGTTACGGACCAATATCTGCCGAATTCTTCATCTTCATTGAGGTGAACAGGATCTTCCTGCCGTAGCCGTTCGAAAAATCCCCAGTGTGCATCGTGTTCGAACAAGTTGGGGTCCAGCACATTGATTTGTTCCAATGGTATTTTCCAGGGATCTGGAATATCAGTCGATTTCCCGGCGGTCTCTTCGCTCATTATGGTTCCCAAAAGATTCGATTGTCTGGGATTGTATTTTCTTATTCATAAACCCACAACTGGCACTATTGTGGCCAACTGGAGGAGCCGCTAAAGTGTCGCGAATTATGACTCAAGAAGATCAAAAACTACTCGACCTGTTAAAACCCGGCTCCGTTGTTTACGTGGGCGGCGCTTGCGCCGAACCCCAGGGAATACTCGAATTGATTGAGGCGCAAGGCGGCCAGCTACATGACATTCACTATATTCAACAACCACTGGGCGTGGTCAACAAACGGGACCTGTCCCGACTGACCAGGGATTCTACCCACCGCACTTTCTTTATGACGCCTTTCCTCAGGGATGGTTTGAAAGAGGGGCGTGTGGAGTTTGTACCCATGCATATGCGCACCATTTTTGATTATCTGGCCCAGACGACCATCGATGTGGCCTTGTTGCAGGCCGCCCGTGATGTGAATGGACAGCTACGTTTCGCACCGAATGTGGACTATGTCGACGCAGTACTTCAAAGCGCGGATCATCTCGTCATTGAAGAAAATACGAGTTACCTGGCGCCAATCGGCACACCACTGGTTGACCTTTCCCGGGTAGATCTGCTGCTCAAAATCGATTCAAAGAAACCGCTCGTTCCCGTGGTGGAAACGGATGAGGTGTCTGAGAAGATTGGACGGCTCATTGCCACCTTGATCCAGGATGGCGATTGCCTGCAGACGGGTATAGGCGCGGTACCGGCAGCGATTCTCGCCAATTTGAATGAATGCAATGATCTTGGGTTTCATGGCGGCTTGATGGATGACGGTGTGATGGCGTTGATTCGCCAGGGCAACATCAACGGCAAACGAAAGAATATCGACACTTCAAAGCATGTGCTCGGGATGGCGCTGGGCTCCGAGGAGCTACTGACGTGGCTCTCGAGCGATCCCTTGAGTCAGCATGTGATCTTCAGAAGCGCTGATTACACCCATGAGTCCACCATTATTCGTCAACTCGACAACTTTGTTTCCATCAATTCTGCCGTCGAGATTGATCTTATGGGTCAGGTTAATGCGGAGGTTGCAGCTGGCCGACAAATTTCCGGGACCGGCGGCTCCGTTGATTTCATGAGATCGGCGAAGGCGTCCAGGGGAGGACGGTCTATTGTCGCGATGTCGTCTACCGCCCGGCGTGGAACGGTGTCCAGAATTGTAGCGCAGGTTGGTGTGGTAACGGCTTTGCGCACAGACGTTGATATCGTTGTCACTGAATTTGGTATTGCTGAGCTTAGAAATGAATCGCTGCAATCCCGCGCTGAGAAACTGATCAGTATTGCGCACCCGGATTTTCGTGATGAGTTAATTGCCGCGGGTTAAGGAATCAAAGCTTCCCTAAAGGTTTTTATTAGCGCCTGGCCAGGGTTGCAATGGCCCGACCGGGATCAAGTCCTCAAAATCCTCTTCCTTGAACACGCGAAAGCCCCGACGTAGATAATTAGGCAGGGCGTTGGGATGATCGAGAGAGCAGGTGTGTAACCAGACCCTGTCCTGACCGAGTTGCCAGGCTTGTGCTATGGCGTCTTCCAGTAACATTCCGCCGAGACCCTGGCCTACAAATTCCGGTAGTAAACCAAAGTAAGCAATTTCTACTGTGGCCTGAGGTTGTTGTTCCAATTCAAAATAACCAACCGGTGTTGCACCCTGGTAGGCGATCCACGTCTCGATGCCGGGTTTACTCAGGTAGTCGAACCACTGCTGCCAGCTCCAGTTGAGACGCATATACCATTTCCATGGTGCGCCGACGCATGCATATAGAAAGCGATTGAGTTCAGGAACAGGCGTTTGGGTTTTTCTTAAGGTGTATTTAAGTGGTCCGGCACACCGGTTGGAATCCCGAACTGACTCAGGCCTGGTTGTCATCTCCAGATGCCATACGTGAATAGAAACTTCTCGCTGCTTCATGTTCAGGTCGTTGTCACCCAACCGCCTGAGAAAGGCACGACCTGGCCAACGATGAAGTTGGAATTTTCTGACGCTAGAAAAAGTGCCAGTTCGGCGGATTCAGAAGCCTGCGCCAGCCTCCGGATCGGCACGTTACGCGCCAGGTGTTTTTGAAACCTTTCGGTCTTGGCCAGTTCCGCGGGATAATAAGCCGGATTGCTCACATAATTTTGCGCGATAGCGTTGATCTGGACGTTGTTGGCGGCGAACTCCAGGCCACTCGCCCTGATGAAAGCGTTTTGCATGCCGCGTGCCGCGCAGTAAGAAGTTGAGCCCGGGATACCTTTTAGTGGTGCGGCACTGGTGATTGCGACAATTTTCCCATGGCCCTGCTCGGCCATTTTTGGTGCGAAATGGCGAACAAGATACATAAGGGGATGCACCAATGTGTCCATGAGTGAATACCAGTCGTCGTCGGAAATGTCTGCGACCGGGGCGCTGCAAGGATCGTGGGCGAGGTTTGCGATGAGTATGTCAATATCGACTGCTTCTCTTGTATAAGATTCGAAGCCATCTCCTGTCGGCACCGGGCCGGATGCGGTGATCACATTTGCGCCCTCTGCCTTAAACAAATCGGTGATGGCGGGTCCCATGTAAGCGTTAGCCTGTGTGACGAATACTGTCTTTCCTTCCAGTCGGTCAGTCACCTAATTTATCCTTGTCGCGTATTGTTCGAGTAGTTGGCGTGGAATGATTTCCAACGCTTTCATATGTGTGTTCTGGAGGAATATACGTGGTGCCATGCCTTGTTCATGAGCCTCTAACCACCTCCCGGCGCAGAGACACCAGCGATCACCTTCTTTAAGTCCAGGGAACTCGAACTCAGGGTGGGGTGTTGAAAGATCGTTGCCAGCGAAGCGGGAATATTCCAGAAATTCCAGCGTCACCTCGACGCAAACGGTATGTGAACTGGCATCTTCACTGCAGGTATTGCAACATCCATCCCGAAAATAACCTGTTAGCGGGTCGGTGCTGCATGGCACCAGCGGCGCCCCCAAAACGTTGACGGGCTCTTCTTGGATGACAGGCATTAGTTCGCGACTCCGCTGATTTACAGGCGGCTAATGATAGTGTGTTTGTCTCGCCAATGCATCGGGGATGCATTAGGCTTGATGCAGATCAGACTAAAAAAGTACTATGAACTCAGAAGTACAAGACCGGGTTATGCACGTTTTGAGTACGGCGAGATCGGTTCGTCGGAAGCTGGATTTTGATCGGCCGTTGAGTCGTGAAGATCTCGAGGCTTGCATCAATGTTGCGGTTCAGGCGCCGACCGGGATCATCGCCGAGAACTGGCGATTCCTGGTCATCACAGAGCCGGAGGTCAAAAAGCAGATTGCTGATATCTATTGTGAGGTGCTGCTGCAAATTGGTGAGACACGGGGCGTTACGCTTAAACCGGCTCACAATGCACTCATGGATCGACTGCACGAGATTCCCTGTATGGTGATGGTCTGCGCGATTGGTGAACCTGCTGATGACGTGTCGGGCCAGATTGGTTTTTATGGTTCAATACTTCCGGCAGCCTGGTCATTGATGCTGGCAATGCGAGCCAGGGGAATTGGTACTACCTGGACGTCACTGTTGACCTCCAGGAGTGATGAAATCGCCAGGATTTTGGGCATTCCGGATGGAGTGACCCAGACAGTTATGCTGCCGGCTGCCTATACGCTTGGCGCAAAGTTGAGACCTGCACAGAGGAAACCGGCGCGTGAGGTGACCTATTGGAATGCCTGGGGTAATAAAGAAGCGCAGTAAAGAAGCGTGATGGGTTTACCGCCTTGACTTCTTTTCCTGTTCCAGGCTATCCATCTCCTGCCGAATCTTGATGAGTTCGTCGCTACGCAATCTGAGTTCTTTGCTCAACAGGCTGTACTCTGCCTCAAGGGTTTGGCGTACCTCGCTTTCTTTCTCCATCGGCATAATCTGTGAATAGAGCAGCTGAGTTTTGTTTTCGAATTGAGGAATAACACGTAGTGTTAAATCGCTCAGGCGATTGCTTAATCTCGTCAGTTCTTCGTCGATCATATCCATTGGAGTGCACCAAACTCTGCCCTGATCATTGAATGCTAACAACTTCGGGAAGTATTGAAAACGGGCTTCTCTAACGGTTGTTCCTGTTTTAGAAGTCAGCCCGCAGGTGGACCGGTCGCCAATTAAGTACTTGTTTTGCGAGGTCATTCCCGAGCAGCGTTCAGTAGGGTTGCTCGTCAAATTCCTGGCCTCCGAGCCATGTCACTTCTGGATGCGACCGCTGAATGAGTTCGAGAATCGAGTGACAACTCATCGCCTAATTGTCTAATCTCCCCTGACACTTGAGCACCAATTAACCGTGTTGATACATTTGGGGGTCAATGTCTGCGGCGCGCCAACTCTTAATGTTTCTGGGCTGCATGGACAAAAGGGTGGGAGGGTCTTGCAACACTTCGATTTTTTCATACTGTGGATACTTGGTTTTGAGAGCCTGGGCTGCGTTGTCAAACAACCGTGAGCTGGCGGCATCCGTTTTGTCCAGTCGTATTATCCTGATATCCACATTCACACGGATCCACCATAAACAATCCCAGTCATCTTCGTAGTGGTCAATGAGGAGGCTGCCACTGGAATTGGCGAGTGCATTGGTCACTCGTTGCAGGCTGGTCCTCCGCTTTGGCTTGCCATCAATCGGTGACCAGAACTGGCCAGCGTCAAACACATAAACAATCGGCACCTGGTGCGGGGTTCCATCATTGCTAATGGTTGCTAATCTTGCCACCGGCCATTGGGTGATGATTCGAGTTACCAGTTCGGGTGAAATCAGCATAGATACCTCGCAGTAACTCTATTTATGGATATAATTCCATTGATGCTGATGAGGTCAACATAATGGATCTTTCCTCGCACAACATAAGCGGTCTATTCAGCCAGCTAGGGCTGCCTTCAACGAACAGCGAAATAGACAGATTCTTCGCAACTCACACAATCCCCCATGATACACGCCTGGAAGACGCCGACTTCTGGACAAGCGTGCAATCTGATTTTCTAAAAGAAGGCATAGCAGGGGATTCGGAGTGGGCAGAGATCATTGATCAACTGGATGCACGCTTGCGGCACTAGGGGTCCGCTTCAGATACCTTTGAAATCTCCATGCCTGCCTTTTCCACCGGCGAATCTCGATGCACCTTCCCTGGTTTCGCCCGAGCGGATGACCTCCCGGCCGAGTTCGGTTTCACGGCTGAGTGCTTCTTCGAGCGGCATACCCCATTGTTCGTAGCTGGATCGCCGATCGCTTCGCATACATAACTGTGGGAAGGAGGTGAGTGTTTTTGCCAGTTCTTTGGCTTCAATCAGGGCGTTGCCCGGTTCCGTAAGTCGGTTGGCAAGGCCCATTTGTTTAGCCTCATCACCACTTACGCCTCGACCCGTCAGAATAAGGTCAAGGGCATGGCTGTGACCCAACATGCGGCTCAGTCGAACTGTGCCGCCATCTACCAGGGGGACTCCCCAGCGCCGACAATACACCCCGAATATTGCGTCCCTGGCCGCAACCCGCAGGTCGCACCAGATGGCCAGTTCCAGTCCGCCAGCAACGGCAAAACCTTCAACGGCAGCAATAACGGGCTTAGAGAGCAACATCCGCGAGCAGCCAAGTGGGCCATCTCCTGTGAGCGTTACCCGGTTGCCTCGACCTTCGGAAATTGCCTTCAAGTCGGCACCCGCACAAAAAGTATTGTCGGCACCGGTTAACACAGCAACCTTTTGGGAATCATCCTGATCAAACGTCTTAAACACAGCCGCTAGCTCGTCGGCGGTTGGGCCATCAATGGCATTGCGTACGGCTGGGCGATTGATAGTGATCGTGGTGACGGATTCTTCTTGTTCAATAATGAGGTTTGACATAGGGGTCACCTTTATTGCTAGAGGGAAACTACTCGATGATTGTTGCGAGTAACACGAAACTTATTTTCTGACCAGGCGACAATATCCTGGGGAGCCGAGCCGGCAGTGATGCTGGTGCCCGTGAGCGGTGCCGCGAGTGTCACTTCGCCGCCGCGATTGCTGACCTGAACCTCATTGCCGCCCAGGGAAATTACATCAAGGCTTTTACCACCGTTTGCATACCCAAGCCAGAAGCTCGCCGAGATCGATTCAATCCTGGCGATATTGGTGTTGATGGTGAAGTCATTAGCATTATTGTTGGCCGAGATTTCGAGAGAGCCCATCGACAGGTTGAGTTGAGTCCTTGTGTTTGAGCCATTGGTTGCGACTTCCATCAGCCGCATGCGCGTTCGGGTACCAAGTTCGACAGTTGAACCGGAATTCATGAGTATTTTTACTAACGAGTAACCATCAGTGCTGATGATGTCATCGGCGTATATCCGGGATTGTTCCGCAAGAATATAGGGCCGGGAGTTTCGCATCACTGAAGGCAAGCCAGTCGATTGCACGACCGTGCCTACCGTTGTTGCAATGGCTGTGTAAGGTATTTGGACTGTACAGCTTGTGCTGAGGAGGAGGCCGGCCAGAAGAATCAGCCTGTTAACGAACATCTTCAACGTCGGTCAGGTCAAGATACTGTTTCTTCCCATTTACGCGAAACATGCGACGATTGATCCTGGGGTAGTCGCAGATGTCGATGTCGCATCGTGTGCCGCCCATCAGGTAAACAAGGTCTTCGTCAAAGGGATTATTCATGCAGTGAGGTAGTGAATGTTGCTTAAACGCCATGAAATCGCCGGGGTTTACTTCCAGCTGTTCATCTCCGATATCGGCGACGCCACGACCTGACATGATGTACACAAATTCTTCATCCTGGTGGTGTGTATGGAATTGCGTGGAATCATGGCCAGGCTCAATACGAACCAGATGTACGCCAAGTGTAGTGAGTCCGAGCTGGTCACCCAGAGATTTGGTATGACGAACTGCATTCTCATTGAATTGGTGGACATGGACAACTTCGCTCATCTCTCTGATTTCTTTGTTGGTTAACAGAGGAAAGGGTTGGTCAGTCATGGTTTACCTTCGGCGGCGGTTCCTTTGTCTGGGGGCTTCGCTCGGTTTTCCCGGTGGTAGCGCGGGAATATCCGCTGTCAGCTCTGCAATAGGATGCTCGCAGGCAAGTTTTGTACCCAGCAACTCCTCAATATTAGGCAGCATAAATGCATCGCTTTCGCAGGCCAGTGTAATCGAAATGCCCTCTGAACCGGCTCGACCGGTACGACCAATACGATGGACATAGTCCTCAGGGTCTTCCGGAAGGTTATAGTTGATCACGTGGCTAATATCGTCGATGTGCAGACCTCGACCCGCGACATCAGTTGCGACCAGAATCTCTATCTCGCCAGATCGAAATTTTTCAAGTGTGCTGATGCGTTTCTTCTGGGGGACGTCGCCTGCAAGTAGTCCCGTTTTGAAACCATGGCGACGTAGCTTTGATTCAAGGTCTCTGCTTTGATCTCGTCGATTAGCGAATACCAGGACCCGATCAATCTCGTAATACTTGATGATGTTATAGAGTACTTTATATTTCTCCTCTTCGGAGGTGAGAAATACTTTTTGCTCAACGGTGTCTACTGCGATTTGTTGCGGTTCGATTTCAATTCGTACAGGATCCAGTGTCCATGATGCCGCAAGCCGTTTGATATCTTCACTATAGGTGGCACTGAACAGCTGTGTTTGTCTCTGGTGCTTCTTTGGAGTTCTGGAAACTATCGCTTTTACATCCGGGATGAATCCCATGCTAAGCATTCGATCAGCTTCATCAATTATCATGATCTCAACATCAGAAAGGTCGATATAGCCCGATCTTGCGAAGTCCAGTAATCTCCCTGGTGTCGCCACCACGATGCCAACGGGTTTCTTTAGTTGCGACTTTTGTTTCTCGTAATCGATCCCACCCACCAGAGCCGCGACGCCGATGTCTGTGTATTTCGCCAGTTCGTGTGCGTCCTTGCTGATCTGCAGCACCAGTTCGCGAGTGGGCGCGATAATAAGAGAGAATGGGGTGCCTGGGGGTCTTGAATCGAAGGATGGATTCTCCAAATCGTAGGCGATAATAGAAATAAGGAAGGCAGCCGTCTTGCCTGTTCCTGTCTGTGCCTGGGCAATAATATCGCTGCCGTCCAGGGAGAACGGCAAAACTTCCTTTTGCACAGGTGTTGTGGATTGGAATCCCAAATCCAGAATCGCTTTTGCAAGCGGCTCCGGCAGATTCAATATCTCAAAGTCTTCAGGTAGATTAGTCAATCGTGTTTACTTCAGTTTGTCAGGATGTGGTTTGGTGTTGCCTGGGTTTTATCAGGAAAGAGCTCAGATAAGCCACTACGAACATGACGATGTTACCGAGTAACCCCGTATAGTAAAGCTCTAATGGGTAGTCGATGAGGTTTTGCGAAGAGGCAACAGTCCAGAGTGTATAAAACATTGTCGCGAAAATACCCAGGCCGATGTGAATTGTGCCACATCGACTGCTAAAAAACCCAATTAGATAAATCGTCAGCAGACCGCCTGCCAGTAGTGCAGTAATAATGGTTGCTGTGTCCTGCAGTGTCGTTGTGCTCGCTTCAATCAGGTACAGTGCACCGGCAATCATCACACAGCCTGCGACGACGGTGATCACGCGGGCGAAAAACAGATATTGTTGATCGGTTAAATCTCGCTTCAGAAACCGCCGGTAGATATCGTGCGTTGTCACCGTGGCGATTGCATTGATGCTGCTGTCCAGGGAGGACATGGCGGCTGCAATAGCCGCTGCGATCACCAGACCAACCACCCCGTGAGGTAAATAGTGTGTGATGAAATAGGGTAACACCTCTTCAGCCTTGGCAGACCCGTCAAGAATCTCAGTCGTGAGCGGTGATGGAAAATGCGCAAAGAAAACCCACAGGGCAGTGCCCAGGAACATAAAGAAAGCCCAGGTAGGAACGCTCACGATTGCGCAGATGAACATGGCTTTGCGGGCTTCAGCTTCACTTTTTGAGGCACAAAATCGTTGAACCGTATTTTGGTTGCTCGAGTATTCTGTGAGCCAGCTGATCAAGCCAATCAACAGCATCATCAACGCTGTCTTATGGGTTAAAGAGAAACCCCAATTAGCGGCTTGATAACCGGTGCTACTGAAGTCGCCGACACTTAGCTTGTCGGCCGACCAGGCGGTTTCGATGATCGTTGTAAGTCCCCCGGGGACCTGCGAAATAATCGTGCCGAGACAAAAGAGGCCGCCGCTGATAAGGACGATGGTTTGTATGACGTCCGTCCAGACCACTGCCTCGATGCCTCCGAGTACGGTATAGGCCACCACAAATACCCCGGCAATAATCACGCTGTATTGTGCATCCAGGCCCGTAATGGTCTGGATGACCAGTGAGATCAGGTAGAGGATCATGCTGATGCGCGCGATTTGTGCCAGGAGGAACGCCAAGGCAGCGTAGACGCGGATTGGCGGGCCGAATCTATCCTCCAGGAATTCGTAGGCGGTGACGGCGTTGTTGCGTCTGAGTTTTGGCAGAAAATAGTAGGCCGCGATAATCACCACTATGGGCAACATCAGGTTCGGCAGAAATCTTAACCAGTTGGTTTTGAACGCATCGCCGGGGTAGGCCAGGAAAGTAATCGAGCTGATAGAAGTCCCTACCAGGCTGAGGCCAATCACCCAGCCGCTAAAATTTCTACCGCCAAGAAAATACTGTTCAGTTGAATTGTTGCCCCGGGAAAAATAAAAGCCCAGGAGGAGCATCAATGCGAAATAGACGATGAGGACCGTTAAGTCCAGCGGGTGTAGCTGCACTAGTTATCCAGTTCATCGTTTGTTGACGCCAATTCTGCGCAGGTCACGAACACATCCATTGCCTGGCTTAACTCATCTATTGTGGGATAGGTTGGCGCAATACGAATGTTTCTGTTTTCTGGATCATTGCCGTACGGGTAGGTCGCACCTGCTGGCGTCAGTTTTACACCAGCTGTGCCCGCCATGGCGATCACTTCGCTTGCGATGCTGCGATCTGTATCCAGGGAAATAAAATAACCGCCCTTTGGAGAAGTCCAGGTAGCAATATCCTTGCCTGCAAGATTGTCTTCCAGCTTCTTCAGGACCAGGTCAAATTTTGGCTTGATAATGGTGCGATGCCTGGCCATGTGAGCACGGATGCCGTCATTGTCCTTCAGAAACCGGACGTGTCTCAGCTGATTTACCTTGTCGAAACCGATCGTCTGCGCACTGAGATAACCTTCAAAATCCTTCAGTTGAGCCTCGCTGGCCGCCAGAAAAGAAATCCCGGCACCGGCAAAGGTGATTTTTGAGGTTGAGCCAAGGATCACAATGCTGTCCGCCGTTTCTGCCTTCTCTGCTGCTTCAAACAAATTGGCTAACTTGTCGCCGGATTCAACAAGGTCGTGTACGACGTACGCATTGTCCCAAAATATCTGAAAATCCTGGGAGGCAATCTGAGGTAACCGGGCGAATCGATTGACGATGTCATTGGAGTAGGTCTGACCAGTGGGGTTTGAATATTTTGGTACGCACCATATCCCCTTGATGGTTAAGTCGGTTGCTACCAGGTTTTCAATGGTATCCATATCCGGTCCTTCGGAATGAAGTGGGACCGGTATCATTTCGATACCAAATTGTTCACAAATCGTGAAGTGTCGATCATATCCGGGAACGGGGCACAGAAATTTTATACCGGCTTCACCCCAGGATTTTAATTTGTGATTTACGAACTGGTACACGAGCGTCAGACTACTGTTACCACCGACCATGATCTGGTTGGCCTGTACATTCAGAATATCAGCGCCTAGTTGTCGAGCTTCCGGAATGCCCAGAATCCCGCCATAATTTCTGACGTCGGTACCGTCCTGAAGCAGATAGAATCCTCCGAGGATGCCGTCAAGTTCATTAGATAGATCCAGTTGCTCCGCTGCAGGTTTACCCCGGGTCAGGTCGAGTTTCAGGCCAGCATCGATGTAACTGTCATAACGGGCTTGAAGTTCACTTTGTCGTTCCCGTTTATGTGTCATAAGGAAAGGCCCTCTAGCTCTGGAAGCTGCAACATCAGGTTCAGGTTTTGCACGGCAGCACCGGCAGCACCTTTGCCAAGATTATCCAGACGTGCGACCAACACCATTTGGTCACGGTGGCCGTAGACGCCCAGATCAATTCGATTCGTGCCATTTGCCGCTTGCGGATCAAGAAAACCCTCTTCAAGCGTTGCATCGCTGTTGGCATCCAGCACATTGATGCAGGGTTCGGCGGCATATCGTTCTGTGAGTATTTGCTGTACGTCCCTCGGTTCGAGTCGCGATTTCAGTTGATGTCGAAATATTGGCACAGAAATCACCATTCCCTGGTGGAAATGACCAACGGCGGGAAGGAACACTGGAGCGATGTCGAGCCCGGTGAACGTTTTCATTTCGGGCACATGCTTATGCTTTAAATTCAGCGCATAAGGCCGGATTGGCCAAAGTGGCGCCGAATCTGCCGCGCGAGCTTCATATTTTTCAATCAGCTGGCGGCCACCGCCGCTATAACCAGAGATCGCACTGATACTGACCAGCGATTCAGTCCGAAAGACATCGGCATCAACGAGCGGCTTGAGGGCGATGATAAATCCCGTGGGGTAACATCCCGGATTGGACACCAGCCTTGCTGAGGCGATAGCGCCTCTTTGTGTCGCAGTCATTTCCGGCAGGCCATAAGTCCAGTCCGGGTGCACGCGATGTGCGGTGCTGGCGTCAATGAAACGGGCGTTACCCGCTTTGTCCAGTCTGACAGTTTCCCTCGCCGCATCATCCGGCAGGCACAGCAGCACCACATCAGCACGCCCGATGATAGATTGTTTCGCCTGGACGTCTTTGCGGTCTTCAGGGGTAATTTCCAACAATTCGATATCAGAGCGGTCTGATAGTCTCTTGTGGATCTGTAACCCGGTTGTACCGGCCTGTCCGTCTATGAAAATCCTGTGCATCGTTATTTGAACTGGGAATATTGCGGCGGCAATTCTACCACCTAATCGACTGGTTAGTGATAGGGACTTCTGATTAAAGTCGGAGTGCCGTATCTTGCCGTCACGAAAAAAGTGATGCGTCACTCTGACATTAATCTGAGCTTCCATAAATAAGTCCAACAAGATCGCTACGCATTCCCGAAAGCTCATTTGCTGGACTGGTGAATGGAGTAGACCAGGTTAGTAATTCATCGATAGAAATTGTGCCGAAGTGTTGATCCCTGAAATGATGAACGAACTGTCGAGTTCTGAGGCCATCAAACCAATCCTGTAAATACTTCAGCATCACGGCTTCAGTGGGGTTCTCGCTACGCTTCTTCTCATAGCGCTTTTTCAAGTGGATCTTGTAGCAGTACTGACTCAGAAAACCCATGTCCGATGGCAACCGGGGCGGTAGTTGTCGCGCCAGTGTAGCGATCAACGATTGAAAATCTCCAAGCGCCTCGAAGCAACTGGGATGATCAATTTGATAATCCTGCATCGGGTTTTCCATGCCGCTAATAGCCTTTATGGCCTGGCCGGTGCCGATGGGGACTCGGCTCGACAACCTGCCTTCGAGCACAACGGGGGTATGTTGTATTGGCCTCACATCGCCGAGCTTTCGCAGTTTGTTAAGGAGGTAGAAATCCTCACCAGTATTGCGCTTCGGATAGCCACGTACACTGGCATATGCCGTTGCCGAACAGGCGATCGTTGAGCCGACAGTTGGATAGCCGTAGGGTGAACCTGCCCATCTCAATCCGGCGGCGTAGTAGAGCATATTGATTTCGTAGAGCAGTACCGGCAAAGCCAGCTCGACACTTGCGGTGTGCCGGAAAGGGAATAAAAGGGCTGCATCGGACGGTTTTGGTGACACGGCAAAGTAGTCTGGCGGTAGGGTCGCATCGGCATCTGTGGTGAACAGCCAATCAGATTCAATGATGCCCTGATGGTGCAGGCGCAGAGCGATGTCTGTACCGAGTTTCCTGGCCAGGCCCACACCCTGTCGGGGGTCAATAGTATTACCCCTACTGTATCGATCAAGGATCAGTATGTCTGGCCCATTGTTACCCGGTGCCCGGCTACTTGCCGCGAATATCAAACCATCAGCTGGCGAGAAATGTTCGCGGCCCTGGACTATCTCCTCGGCTAGTCGAACCGCCTCCGGGTCGCAGGCCAGGTCGCTATTGATAACGAGGATCACAAGAAAGGAAGTCGCACCCGGAATATTTCGCCAGACTTTGACGACCTGGTCAGCGTTTTCTTGATGGGCGGGCACCACCAGGCTGAACCGATAATGGGTATCGAGAGTGAATGTATTGCCAGGTTCTGCGTAATCGAACAGATATTTCGATATGGCGATGTTGAACCCATCGTTCAATGAAGGCGGGCCCTTAGTGGCAGCGCCTCGACGACTGCATCTTCAATGACCAGCCAGTCCTCGAGGCGCGCCTTGACGATGCCTTGTGAAAAATAGCGTTCAGCGAGCTGCAGGAACAAGATGTGGTGACCTCGTTCGGAATTCGCGATAGTGGTATAGAAAGTTTGGAGTTCTTCGCCAGCAAGACTCTCAGCAATGCGGCGAAAACGCTCTTCACCTCTTGCCTCGATCACAGCCGCGCTGAGGAGCCTGTCGAGGAAATAGTGCTCGGCGCCTTTGCGCACATGGCTTCTGAGTTGATTAATATAGGGATCCTTCTCGTCCGGGGGCATGACAAGATTCTTGGCCTGTAGTATTCGCATAACCTGGCGAAAGTGGTTTAGCTCTTCCAGGGAGAGATCGATCATTTCCATGACAAGATCGGTGCGATCCGGGTAATGCGCAACCAGAGATAGGGCCAGGGAAGATGCCTTACGTTCGTTGGCGGCGTGGTCTATCAGAAACTCATTAAAGTTATCAAGAACACACTGCAGCCAGGCATCAGTACTCGGGCGAAGTAACTGAACCTGAAGCTGCTTATCGCTCATCGAGGCAACAATTCCTGGAAGAATGCAGAGATCTGCTCAACTTCCTCGAGGCATACCTGGTGGGCCATCGGGTAATCATGCCATCTCACGTCATAGCCAAGACGTATGAGATTCTCCCTGGAAGTTGCTGCCCGCATGATTGGGATCATTGGATCGGCAGTGCCGTGAGCCATCATGATGGGGATGGCGAGGTTGGCATCGGACATTTCAGTTTCAGTGCCAGAGAAATCTTGTAAATAGGTTGATAGCGCCAGTATGCCAGCCAGCCGCTTATCGTAGCGTGTTCCTGCATGCAGAGCGATGACGCCGCCTTGAGAAAATCCTGCTAACAAAATGTGTTCCGTCGGAATTCCTCTGGTCTGTTCTCTGTCTATAAATTCAACGAGATGGCTGGCGGATTCGGCGATCTGGTCGTTCCCTGCCGTCTCAGAGTGTGGAATGAAGTCATACCAGGCGCGCATTTCCTGCCCATTGTTAATGGTGACCTCGCGAATAGGTGCGTGAGGAAAGATGAATCGAATACTGGAATCTTCCGGTAACTTCAATTCAGGGATAATCGCCTCAAAGTCATGGCCGTCGGCGCCCAGCCCATGGAGCCAGATAACGGTTGAACGTGCGGTCACCGGTGGTTCGATTTCTATATGGTCAAGCAATGTCATCTGATGACCTTAGGCGTTGTTCGGGGGTTGGCAATGATATCAGAGCTTCCCAGGATCAGCTCACAGGTTTATTTGCTCTGGAAAATCGAATGTGACTAAATACCGCCTTTCCAGAATCAACCGGAGCAAACAGCGTGGGACCATTAAGCGGGACAAAAATTATTGAGTTGGCAGGTATTGGACCTGGACCTTTCTGTGGGATGTTGTTGTCTGACATGGGCGCAGAGGTCATTCGCGTCGATAGGGCCGTCGCGCAAAAAGGGCGACCCAGGGACGTTCTGACGCGAGGTAGAAAATCCATCGCTGTGGATCTGAAGAGTGAAGCTGGTAAGGAGGTCATATTGAAGTTGTGTGAATCGTCAGATGCACTTTTCGAAGGATTTCGCCCGGGTGTAACGGAACGACTCGGAATTGGCCCCGATCAATGTATGGCAAGAAATGAAAAACTTGTATACGGCCGTATGACGGGCTGGGGCCAGGAAGGGCCGATGTCCCAGGCAGCCGGGCACGACATTAATTACATTGCGCTGATCGGTGCTTTACATGCCATTGGTGAAACCGGCGGAAAACCCGTGCCTCCCCTTAATCTGGTAGGAGACTTCGGTGGTGGTGGTATGGTTCTGGCTTTCGGGCTGGTTTGTGCATTGCTGGAAGCAACTCGGTCCGGTAAAGGTCAGGTCGTTGACACGGCCATGGTTGACGGTGCGGCAGCCCTGATGGCAATGTTCTTTACGATGCAGGCTGGCGGTGCATTCAGCATGGATCGTGGGACCAATTTGCTCGATGGCGGCGCGCACTTTTATGGTACTTATGAAACGAGCGATGCCAAATACATTTCCCTTGGTTCAATTGAGCCCCAGTTCTACTCATTGCTTGTTGAAAAAGCCGGCCTGGACCCAGACAAGTTTTCTGCACAGATGGATTCGTCAAAGTGGGGTGAATTCAAAGCAGAGCTCACGAATGTATTCAAGACCAAGACCAGGGATGAATGGTGCGACATTATGGAAGGCAGTGATGTCTGTTTTGCACCTGTGCTCGCATTGGATGAAGTTCATAAGCACCCGCATAATATTGCGCGAAATTCATTTATTGACATAGACGGTGTCATACAACCTGCTCCGGCACCGCGTTTTTCCAGGTCCGAAGTGGCAGTTAGCCATGGTTCACGGTTGGCGGGGGAGGACAGTATCGTCGTCCTTCAGGAAGCAGGATTAGGTGATGCAGAGATTAAAGAGCTGATCAGCTCGGGTACGGTTGTGAGCAGTCAAGCGTCCTGAGGATCCTCTGAAATTAGAGAATGTATTCATCGGAACTATTCATCAGAAAAAGGAAGAGGAGCGCGGGTGGGGAGAAACAATCACCCTATCAAAGACTTCGCTAATAATTGACTCAACCAGGTACGAGAAGAAATATAGCCGCAGGTCCGAAATTTTGTCCCTAGCCGGACAATATGCGGTACTATTACGCCTCTTTTCGGTCAATCTGACGAGCAGGCTGAGTTATTTTTTTACTGCAGATGCCTGATGCAACAAGTGCTGATTATCGCGCATTGAAGCACAGGATTTGGATTGGGGCCATCGTTGAAGTAATACAAAGACAGGAATAACTAATGAGCGTAGAACTACTGGACACGTCCCGGTTTCACGGGTTTCGAGTTAGACGTCAAATTGCTGGAAAAACTTATCAGGAATATTTTTCGTTAAAGAGTAATGGCAAACGAGTTCGTGGTGCCGAAAGAGCAAAGACCAAAGCGAAAGCTGATGCGCGCGATGCCGTACTTGCAAAGCAACAGGCGAAAGCGAAAATAGAAGCTGCGCATTTGGCATTGTTTGATACGAAAGGGAAGGTCAGGGGAATACTTTTTCGTATGAAAACCGAAAAGAGCGGAAACCGCACACCTGTATTTCAAATCGGCATTATGTCGACGAAACTTAATAAAATTGTTAACACAACTGTTTCGATTAACCTCCATGGGTTGAAAGGAGCCTGGCAGAAAGCCGTAGATTTCTATACCGAACACAAAAAGATTTCGAAACGATCAACGGTGTACAAGAAGCTGCTACGATTGCAGCCAACCAGGGCCCAACTGGATGCGATGAAGAAAAAGAGAAGACGTCGCTAGGATTGAGATAAAAAGGGGCTTTCAGCCCCTTTTTTAGTTCTATTAATCGATGTATGTTGTTGTTTAAAAAAGGCTTTTAGGCGGAACCATTGACTAATTATCAAGAAGAATTTATTCAATCCCTGAACTCACCCGAGGCCTTCTGGGCAGAGCAAGCCCGCCACGTTGCCTGGTACACAGAGCCAAGCTCGATACTCAGTAAAGATGAAAATGGCAATGATACCTGGTTTGCCGATGGTGAGATTAATTCGTCCTACCTTGCGCTTGATTACCATATTGAACAGGGTCGCGGGGATCAGCTAGCGCTCATCTACGACTCGCCGGTTGCCAACACCAGGACTAAATTTACTTATCATGAATTGCGCGACGCGGTAGCAAGATTTGCCGGTGTGCTTCGCAATCTCGGTATCGAAAAAAGCGATCGGGTGATTATTTATATGCCCATGATTCCAGAAGCGGTAATTGCAATGCTGGCTTGCGCACGAATTGGCGCCATACATTCGGTTGTGTTTGGCGGCTTCGCCGCCAAAGAACTGGCAACGCGAATTGATGATGCGAGACCCAGGGCGATTCTTTCGGCATCTTGTGGAATAGAATTCAGCAATATCATTGAATACAAGCCGCTCATTGACGAAGCCATAAAAATCTCAAGCCATCAGGTGGAGTATTCCGTTGTCTTCCAACGACCCGAATGTGTCGCACGGATGGACAATGTTTGGGATAGGGACTGGGTTGAATTGCTGGAAGCAGCTTCGCCAGTTGAACCTGTTTGCCTGCTGTCCTCAGATCCTCTGTATATACTTTACACGTCAGGAACAACTGGAAAGCCAAAAGGCGTTGTTAGAGATAATGGTGGTCATGCAGTCGCCCTGAATTACAGTCTGCGACGTATCTATAATGTTGAGCCCGGGGAGGTTTTTTGGGCGGCCTCAGATGTCGGCTGGGTCGTTGGGCATTCCTATATTGTTTACGGTCCTTTGTTTATGGGATTAACGACAATCTTGTTTGAAGGCAAACCCGTCCGAACGCCTGATGCCGGAACCTTCTGGCGAGTATTGTCGGAATACAAAGTGAATGTATTTTTTACCGCGCCGACTGCTTTCAGGGCCATTCGAAAGGAAGATCCCGACGCGAAGCTACTTGGGCAGTATGATTTGGGTTCATTACGTTCTCTGTTTGTGGCAGGTGAGCGCACCGATCCGGCAACTTATGAATGGTTGTGTGACATCCTGGGTATCCCGGTGATAGACCACTGGTGGCAGACTGAAACAGGCTGGCCAGTCGCTGCCGACCCACTGGGAATCGAATTCTTTGAACCCAAAGCGGGGTCCGTGTGCTTGCCGGTTCCAGGCTACGATGTCCAGATCCTTGGGGAAAATGGCGAACAAATGGGCCCCTCTGAGGAAGGTGATGTTGTGATCAAATTGCCCCTGCCGCCTGGATGCCTGCCCACCGTCTGGGGCGATTATGAGCGGTATGAGAAAAGTTACCTTCACGAACATCCAGGTTACTTCCATACCGGTGATGGTGGATATTTCGACGATGATGGCTATTTGTACATCATGGGTCGCACCGATGATGTCATCAACGTCGCAGGACACCGATTGTCGACTGGGCAGATGGAAGAGGTGATAGCTGCGCATCCTGCCGTCGCCGAGTGCGCTGTGGTTGGCATTGAAGATCGTGACAAGGGGCAGGTACCCGTCGGGCTGGTCATCGTGAAAGATGGCTTGAATATCGAGATTGCCATCCTTCGCCAGGAGTTGGTTGCCATGGTGCGCAATGACGTGGGGGCTTTTGCAAACTTTAAACAACTGGTACTGGTGGCAAGACTACCGAAAACACGATCTGGCAAAATACTGCGGCAGGTGATCAGAAAAATTGCGGATAAGAAGCCTTATGAAACGCCTGCCACAATTGATGATCCAGTGATCCTGGACGAAATCGCCGTGTCCTTCATAGATAATGGTATCGGTTTTATTTCGGAGGGAGACGACCAATGAGTGATAGCAAAACGGTATTGGTGACCGGTGCGTCATCCGGATTTGGCAGGGCTTGTGCTCTCAAGTTTTCGACTGCAGGTCATCGAGTCATTTTGGCGGCCCGGCGGACAGATCGAATTGATTCGCTGGCTGAAACCCTCAGGGCCAATGCACCTTGTTTGGCTGTGACCCTGGATGTTCGAGACCGGGAGCAGGTGACCGAGAAACTAGGGAGCTTGCCGACTGAGTTTGCAGAGGTAGACATTCTGGTGAATAACGCAGGACTTGCGCTGGGGTTGGAGACCGCAGACAAGGCAAACCTGGATCATTGGGATGCGATGGTCGACACCAATATTAAGGGCCTAATGTATTGCACCCGCGCAATTTTGTCCGGGATGGTTGCTCGCGGTGCTGGTCACATTGTAAATATTGGATCTGTGGCCGCCAGTTGGCCTTATCCTGGCGGTAACGCTTATGGTGCCAGTAAAGCGTTTGTGCAACAGTTCTCCCGCAATCTTCGAACTGATTTGATCGGAAAGAATATTCGCGTCAGCCTTGTCGAACCCGGTATGTGTGAAACTGAGTTTTCGCTGGTCAGGTTTGAAGGCGATCAGGACAAGGCTTCAGCCGTTTACCAGGGGATGACGCCTCTGACAGGTGAAGATATCGCTGAAATGGTCTATTGGACGACTCAGGTTCCTGCGCACATTAATATTAATCAATTGGAAGTGATGCCTGTAGCTCAGGCGTGGTCGCCCTTCGCGGTTCATCGCGAGCCCTGATTTGACTCTGTTCATCGGGTTGGGTGTGAATAAATGGCCAAATCACGGTATACTGCGGGTGAGTAAATCACGGTATTCATAGCGTTGACATGATCATTGTTCACGGAACTTTCCCAGTAAAACCCGAAGTCCGGGATGACGCGCTGGACCTTATGCGGCAAATGGCTACCGCCAGCCGTGAGGAACAAGGTTGCATCAGCTACGAATTTTATGTAGGTCTTACGGATCCCAATATGTTGCTTTTGTTTCAGGAGTGGGAGTCGGTCGATGCCCTACAGGGGCATTTCGAAACTGATCACATGGAAGAATTCCTGAAATTGCTGCCCAATGTTCTCAACGGGGAAGTAGCCACTCGCCGCTACGAGGTCAAGGTCAGCAGCGACCTGTTTGATTCACCAGACTTTGATCCAGAACCTGTTACCCAGCACGAGGAACGGGAAAAGATCGTTCACTAATATCCCTCGGTACTAATCTGCATTGAGCATCGTCACTGTCTTGCTAAAGTATTTCCATAACACTTGAAGGCGGCCGGCCAATACGCGCTTTACCGCCGGAAAGGACAATAGGCCTTTGCATCAGAATTGGTGCCTGGGTAAGGGCATCGACAATCTGTTGGTCAGAAGATGATTCATCCAGTCCGGAACTTTCGTAAGCATCTTCGCCGGTTCGAACAATCTCTTTTGCTGCGGCACCCAGAGCGCTAATAATGGTCTCAAGCTGACCAGTGGATAAAGGGTTTTCAAGATACAAATGTATGTTTACATCGAGACCTTTTTGCTCAAGCAACGAGAGGGTTTCTCTGGACTTTGAGCATCGGGGGTTGTGATAAATGGTGACTGAAGTCATAGTCAGCTCTCGTATCGTTGAATCGCTCATGTTAACAAGACAGATAGAAAACGTATGCTGAAAGTAAGATTCCAGGCCTTTTCAGTATTCCTGAAATTACTATTGCGGAACTACAATGACGATGGCTGTCAGTCGACAGCCGCAGCCCTGACCTATCAGACATTGTTTGCAGTTGTACCGTTACTCACGATCACTTATACCGTCTTGTCGGCGTTCCAGGCCTTCAGTGGCGTGGGTGACATGCTACAGAATTTCCTGTTCCAGAATATTGTTCCGGAGTCGGTCGCGGTTGTAGAAAGTTATTTGCAGGATTTTTCGGATCAGGCGCGGCGTTTGAGCTGGCCGAGCCTGATTGTTGTCGCGCTAACGTCGTTTCTTATGATGTTCACCATTGAGAAGTCGTTTAATGAGATCTGGGGGATCAAGGAACCCCGACATGGATTTCAGCGTATATTGATGTATTGGGCGATATTGACTCTGGGTCCTCCTCTGGTCGGTGGCGGTATTGCGATTACCACCTATCTGTTTTCGTTGCCGCTGATTTCAGATGCGGCAGGCACCTCTTTGTTTCTACGGTTGATCCCTATACTGCTCAATACCGTCGTGTTCACGATGATGTACATTGCGATTCCTAACTGTGTTGTCCCATTGCGCAATGGCTTGATCGGCGCCCTCGTCGTTGCCGTGTTGTTCGAGCTGGTCAAACAGTTGTTTGGCACGGTGATGTCAAAAACAGATTTTGAAGTGATTTACGGTACCTATGCCGCAGTGCCGCTCTTCCTGATTTGGCTTTATGTATCCTGGGCGATCATTCTTTTTGGTGCGGAATTGACGAAAGGGATGGGTTTATATCGTTCCGAGCGGAGTGAGCAACTGGAGCCGCCATTGCTGCAGTTTTTGGTGATTCTTGAAATGTTTTTCCGTGCCCATCAAAAAGGTGAAGTCGTGACGGAAAAAATGATCGCAAATCTCGGTCATAGAGTTGATATGCAGGCCTGGCGTGACTACAAAAGTCGATTGTTGTCACTGGGCCTGATTCGTGGCGTTGACAGGGGTGGTCTGGTGTTATCGAAAGATTTGAATGAAGTAACGTTTTGGGAGCTCTATCAATCGCTGCCGTGGCCGCTACCCCGGGGTTTTATTGCAGAAGGTGATGGTTGGGAAAACCGGATCAATGAGAAACTGTCGGATTTATTTGACGATAGCGAGTCATCCCTCAAACTGGATCTGGAAGCACTCTTCCGAGGACAAACAAGGTGAGGCATATCGTCTTACTCTGTGTTTTTTTGGTAGCAAGCTGCAATCAGCCTGCTGATTTTTATGATACCAATGGCAAGGGATATGCCTATTCAGAATTTGCCGGTAAATGGCAGGTCATCAATTACTGGGCAACCTGGTGCGCGCCGTGCATCAAGGAGATACCGGAGTTGATAGCACTGGATAACCGTCACGAAGATATTGTTGTTTTTGGAGTCAATTTCGATCAGCCAGATGCCAACGACATGGTGGAACAGATCAAGCGAATGAAAATAACCTTCCCGGTTTACCGCGATGATCCCTATCGGCATTTTGCGATAGAGGCACCTCAAGTGTTGCCAACCACTGTTTTGATTGACCCAAACGGACAGGTAGCCGATGTGCTTGTTGGCCCGCAAACCGAAGCCAGTCTGCTGGCAGCAATGGGAAAGCTGAAAAACCCGGGAACGTCTGATTAGGGCCGGAATGTCCGCATTACTATTTACGCCATAGCCGCGTTAGCGCTGTGCTCAATCTGCACTTGCGTCTGAGGTTGCCGATCTTATTAGTGACTTGGCCTCGTCAAGACTGAGTTCCTTCACCTGGCCTTCTCGTCGGAACAGGTATTCGACAACACCAGTTTTAAGTCCACGATCGCCGATCACGATGCGATGTGGAATGCCCATTAACTCAGCATCGGCAAATTTGGCGCCGGGGCGAACACCCTCCCGATCATCGAGAATGACTTCGATGCCGTTGGTTTGAAGATCCTGGTAGAGGTTTTCGCTGGTTTCGAGTACCTGATCAGACTGATGCGCATTGATCGGAATGATGATGACCTGGAAGGGCGCGATACTGGTTGGCCAGATAATACCCTTGGCATCGTGATTTTGTTCAATCACCGCACCGATTAATCGCGTCACACCCATACCGTAGCAACCCATGCGCATAACGATGGCTTTGCCTGACTCATCCAATACCGTTGCATTCATTAATTTTGAGTATTTATCACCGAGTTGGAAAATGTGGCCGACTTCAATGCCACGCTTAAACTGGATTTCTCCTTGTCCGTCCGGACTGGGGTCCCCTTCGACGACATCACGAATATCAGCGACAACATCTGCCGTAGCGTCCGTTCCCCAATTCAGATTCTTGACGTGATAGTTGTCTCGGTTGGCACCGGCAACGAAGTTTCGAAGCGCTGCCGCACTCGCGTCTACGACCACGGGAATGGATAGTGCCCGGGGGCCAATGGATCCAACGCTGCAGCCTAATGCCACCTTGACCTCTGCTTCGCTCGCCAGGACCAATGGCGCCGCGACCTCGTCCAGTTTTTCGGCTTTGAGTGAATTTAGTTGATGGTCACCGCGCAGCACCAGGGCAACCAGTTCGGTGTTCGTGCCTTTTGCGATCAGCGTTTTTACGGTTTTGTTAGCAGGCACCGAAAGAAATTCGCACAGCTGAGCAATGCTGCGGACATCAGCGGTCTCAATATCTTCAGGCTCAAGTGGATCGTCCGTCTCGTTGGGTGGCGCCAGTGCCTCCGCCATCTCTATGTTCGCGGCATAGTCACCTGTCGTTGAGAAGGCAATTTTATCTTCGCCGGACTCGGCAAGTACATGAAATTCTATGGACGCACTACCGCCGATGCTCCCCGAATCTGCGAGAACTGCTCGAAAATCGAGATCCATGCGTTCAAGAATCCGGGTATAGGTGGCATGCATGTCGAGGTAAGTTTTTTCCAGTGAGGCTTGATCTACATGAAATGAATAGGCATCTTTCATCACGAACTCTCGCGCCCGAAGTACGCCGAATCTGGGCCTGGTTTCGTCGCGGAATTTGGTCTGGATCTGGTAGTAGTTAACAGGCAACTGCTTGTGGCTACGCAATTCAGTTCGAGCAAGATCGGTGATGACCTCTTCATGGGTAGGACCGAAGCAAAAATCCCGGTTGTGTCGATCCTGAAACTTCAATAGCAGACCTTCATCATACTGACCCCACCGTCCGGATTCCTGCCAGAGCTCGGCAGGTTGGACAATCGGCATCAAGATCTCCTGGGCGCCTGAGGCGTTCATTTCCTCGCGAATGATTTGTTCGACTTTCTGAAGTACCCGTAACCCCATCGGCAACCAGGTATAGATGCCCGAGGCAAGCTTTCGAATAAGACCGGCGCGGATCATCAGTTGATGACTGATGATGTCGGCGTCTGAAGGTGTCTCTTTCAGCGTGGCAATTGTGTACCTTGATGCTCTCATGGTTATTTGTGCACGAGTACGAGGTTAGTGGTTTGTCTGGTTGCCTGAATATATTGAAGGTCTATCATGTTCACTCTTCTCACACGGCTCCGTTTATGTTGACAGGTGGTAAAATTGCTACACCGGGGTGATTGCCATTGTGGCCGAGTCAAATTCGAATTTGAGTCTGCCTCCAACATCGTTCTGCACCGATGTAGCTGTTCGATGTGCAGGAGAATCGGTTTCCTGCATCTTATCATTCCCCGCAGTGCATTTAACTTGTTAACGGACTGGTCGCAATTATCTCTGTACACATTTAACACGCACATCGCCCAGCATTATTTTTGTACCACCTGCGGGGTCAAGGCATTTTATATTCCTCGATCAAACCCTGACGGTATCAGCGTAAATTTCCAGTGCGTCGATGAAGCTACTTTTGGTGAAGTCCAAATCGAAGACTTCAATGGCCAGAACTGGGAAGCGAACGCATCAGATCTTGAACACTTGAGCCAGGAGTAGATATTTTGTTCCATCGCTGCGAGGACGAGGTTCCCCCGAAAAAAAAGGCCGCAAAGCGGCCTTGTCTTTTTTGTCCGTCTATCATGATTCCTTAGACAAACTCCTTCAGACCTTTCAGGGGCAGGACCTTGATTTTGGTGCTGGCTGGTTTAGCTGCAACATCCATCAGTTCTCCAGGACGAAATGGGTTGGGTACACCCTTGCGTGCCTTACGGGCTGGCTTCTTAACGGTTTTAATTTTAAGCAAACCGGGCAGAGTGAATTCGCCAACGCCGCCTTTCTTAACATGACGTTCGATTAATGTAGACAGCTCATCTATTACAGAAGCTACCTGCTTTCTGGAAAGCTCAGTGTTTTCAGCAATTTCTGCAAGGATGGCACTCTTTGTGTACTTGTCCTTGATTGCAGGTTTTTTTGCGGGGGCTTTTGCCTTTGTCGCGGCCATTCAGTAATCCTTATATGTATAGAGTTATAAATCTGAAATCAATAAAAAAGAGAAGATGGTTATTGCCCTCTTCTCTTGGCTGTGCTTTATAGCCGATTGAAATGCTGCGTTCAAGAAAAACCCTTTAAAAGTCGGTATAAGACCCCATATTCAAGGTGACGAATAACCACTCATGTGTACAGGGGAAGCGGTCGCCTTTGTCGCATTTTGTTTATATAATGCGCAGCCGCTGGAACCCAGGCACCAGCGTTAAACAATGGATGAGGATTAATATGCCCATATACGAATATCAATGTGTGGATTGTTCACACAAGCTGGAAAAGCTTCAAAAGATGGCTGATGCGCCCTTGAAGGATTGTCCCGCCTGTGGCGAGTCGACGCTGATCAAGCTGGTCTCTGCCGCTAGATTTCGTTTGAAGGGCGATGGTTGGTACGAAACTGATTTTAAGACTGGGAAGAAAAAGAACGTCGCCAGTAGTGATAGCTCCTCGTCAGATTCATCAGGTTCTGGTTCATCAGACTCTGGATCGCCAGCCGCTGGTTCGCCAGCCGCAGGTTCCACAAAATCTGGCTCATCAGACTCTGGTTCTTCATCTTCCGATAGCAAAACGGCCAGTAGTTCCTCCAGCGGCAGCAAGGCAAACGCCGCGACATCTTAAACTAACGCCGTTAGAGGTATAAAAATGCGTAGCCACCTGTGTGGCCAGTTGAGGGATTCTCACATTGATGAGGATGTATCCCTTTGTGGCTGGGTTCATCGTCGCCGGGATCATGGCGGCGTTATTTTCCTGGATGTCAGGGATTACACCGGTATGGTTCAGGTGGTCATCGACCCTGATACGCAATCCAGTTTCGCTCTGGCGGAACAAGTCAGAAACGAATTTGTGATTCAGGTGCAAGGCCGGGTGCGTGCACGGGTTGGCGACGCTGTTAATCCCAAAATGAAAACGGGCATGATCGAAGTGCTGTGCCAGGAACTCACCATTCTCAATGCTGCTGAAACTCCGCCGTTTCAACTGGATGAATACTCGAGTGCGGGAGAAGATGTTCGATTAAGAAACCGGGCGATAGATCTGCGACGTCCTGAGATGCAGGGCAAACTCAGACTTCGATCAAAGGTCATGCACCTGGTTCGAAATTTCATGCAAGACAAGGGTTTCGTCGATATTGAAACGCCTATTTTGACAAAGGCAACACCAGAAGGGGCACGAGACTATCTGGTGCCTAGCCGAGTCCACCCCGGCAACTTCTACGCATTGCCGCAATCACCCCAGTTATTTAAGCAGTTGCTCATGATGGCCGGCTTCGATCGTTATTATCAGATTGCCCGCTGCTTCAGAGATGAAGATCTGCGTGCAGACCGACAACCAGAATTCACACAGATTGATATCGAGATGAGTTTTATCGAGCAGCAGGATGTCATGAATGTGGCAGAACAGCTGATTCGGATGCTATTTAGCGAGGTGCTTGAAGTAGATTTGGGTGAAATCCCGATACTGCCATACAGCGAAACCATGCTGAGATTTGGTTCTGATAGCCCGGATCTAAGATTTGGACTTGAATTTGTGGATATCGCGGATCTGCTTAAAGACGTTGAGTTCAAAGTCTTTAGTGGGCCGGCTAATGACGATAAGTCACGTGTCGTCGCCTTGCGGTTACCTGGTGGTGATCGACTTACTCGCAAGAACCTCGATGATTACACCAAATTTGTTGCCATTTATGGTGCTCGTGGGCTGGCCTATATTCGAGTTAATGATCTGGATTCAGGATTGGAAGGATTACAGTCTCCAATTCTAAAATTTCTACCAGAAGAAACGGTAAACCGAATTTTGGAACGTTGTGGCGCTGAGGTGAACGATGTCATCTTCTTTGGCGCCGATAAATCCCGAATCGTTAATGATGCGCTCGGTGCGCTCCGCAACAAGCTGGCTGAAGATCTGGATTTGTATGAGCGGCCCTGGGCTTCTTGCTGGGTCACCGAATTTCCCATGTTTGAAGAAAACGACGATGGCAGCGTTTCGGCTGTGCATCACCCCTTTACCAAACCGACAGGTAGTATTAAGGAAGTAGAGGATAATCCGCTTGAGGCACTGTCCCAGTCCTACGACCTGGTCATAAACGGTCATGAAATTGGTGGTGGCTCCATTCGTATTCATGATATTGGCGTACAAAAATCTATATTCCGGTTATTGAAACTTTCTGATAATGAAGCCAACATCAAATTTGGTTTTTTACTGGATGCACTCAGGTACGGCGCGCCACCCCATGGTGGCCTGGCTTTCGGGCTGGATCGGATTGTGATGTTGCTGTCCGGGGCGAGCGCTATCAGAGACGTTATCGCGTTTCCCAAAACCCAGACCGCAACCTGTTTGTTAACGTCGGCACCCAGTGAAATTGATGCAGAGCAGTTAAAGGAACTCGGTATTACCGTGAGAGTAGCGAGGGATTAGTTAGGCATGGCAGGTCACAGTAAGTGGAGCAACATAAAACACCGAAAAGCCGGTCAGGATGCGAAACGAGCAAAGGTGTTCACCAAGATTATTCGAGAACTGACCGTCGCAGCGCGAGATGGCGGTGGCAATTTAGAAGACAACCCCGGTCTTCGAACGGTCGTCGACAAGGCCAAAGCCTCACAGATGCCGAAAGATACCATGGAGCGCGCGATTTCTCGTGGGGCTGGTGGGCAAGATGGCGCGGAACTGGTGCCGCTGACCTACGAAGGCTACGGTCCCGGTGGTATTGCGGTGCTGGTTGAAACCATGTCGGATAATCGGAATCGAACAGTCGCAGAAGTGCGACACGCTTTTTCAAAAGCTGGCGGTAACCTGGGCACCGATGGCTCTGTTGCTTATTTGTTCGACAGGAAGGGCCAGATCCTTTTTGAGCCGGGAACCGATGAAGATGACGTGGTGGAAATCGCCATTGAATCTGGTGCCGAAGATGTGGTGACCGATGAAGATGGCGTGATCGAAGTGGTCACAGGACCTGAAGACTATCTGGTCGTAAAAGATGCGCTCATCAAAGGCGGACTTGAGCCAGTTGCATCTGAATTGGGAATGGTTGCTCAAACGACAAGTGATCTTGATACCGATACCGGTGAGAAAGTGCTTCGGCTCATTGATGCGTTGGAGGACCTGGATGACGTTACCAATGTTTACACCAATGCAAATTTTCCTGAAGAATTGATGCAGGAGTAGTCTGGCTGAAAATCCAGCTTCCGGAAGTCAGGATACTTGATTGAGCAGCGGGCATTACCGTGGCGTTTAACCATCGTATGCTAAACTCTCCAGCATCATCCCAGCCCTGGTCAAGATGGCACTTATCCTAGGAATCGATCCTGGCTCAAGGATTACCGGCTATGGCGTTATTAGCGCAGTTGGCAATCGACAGGAATATGTTACAAGTGGTTACATAAAAACCACGGATAAGTCGACTCTCGCCGAAAAGCTGGATGTTATATTTCAGGGTGTATCACAGATCATTAGCGAGTATTCGCCGGATGAACTTGCCATCGAAAAAATCTTCATGGCAAGGTCTGCTGAATCTGCGCTCAAGCTCGGCCAGGCAAGAGGTGTCGCCATCGTCGCCGGTGCCCGCCAGGGATTACCGGTGTTCGAGTACGAGGCACGAAAAATCAAACAGGCGGTTGTTGGCAGCGGTGCTGCGAGTAAGAGTCAGATCCAGCATATGGTCACGACATTGCTGAAATTATCAAAGAAGCCGCAGTCAGATGCTGCCGATGCCCTGGCGATTGCGATTTGTCATATCAATACTCAACACAACCTCAAACGGATGACGAAAACCGGTGGTTCGATTATCGGCGCAAATCGATTTCGTCGTGGTCGTCTGACTGGGCTTACTGAGGTTGATTCGTGATTGGGCGATTAACTGGCGAAGTCATTGAGCGGAAGCCCGACCTGTTACTACTCAACGTTGGTGGGGTGGGATACGAGGTCAACATCTCGTTGACTACTTTTGGCCAGCTTGCAGAAACCGAAGGTTTGGTCACCATTCACACGCATCTCATTGTTCGTGACGACGCACACATCCTGTTTGGCTTTGGCTCAATCAATGAACGTGAAATGTTTCGGGCGCTCATCAAGGTAAATAGTGTCGGTCCCAAAATGGCGCTCACGATTCTCTCGGGGCTCGAAGCCGAAGCGTTTGCTGGGGCCATATTAAGTGGTGACCTAAAGACCCTGACCGGATTACCGGGGGTAGGGAAAAAGACCGCAGAAAGACTGATTGTCGAGATGAAAGATAAAGTCGACGCATTCAGTGTTTCAGGGACTGGCATTAGCAGTAGAATGCGAGGCAGCGTTGCAGAAGATGCAGAATCTGCGTTAGTCGGCCTGGGTTACAAACCCCAGATCGCGGCAGATGCGATAACCCAGATTGAAGACCCGGCTGAGGATGTCCAGACCTTGATAAAACAGGCGCTCAAGGCGTTGATGCAGAGATAGATAATGATTGAATCCGATCGAATTGTGACCACACAGACCACGAAAGTGGAACAGAATCAGGACTGGGCGATTCGGCCGCAAACGTTCGATGAATACTGTGGGCAGGCGGAGGTCAGTGAACAGATGCGTTTGTTTATCACGGCGGCCAGGGGACGAAATGAGGCGCTGGATCACACGCTGATTTTTGGTCCGCCGGGTCTGGGGAAAACGACGCTGGCCAATATTATTGCCAATGAAATGGGCGTCGAGATTCGTGCGACCTCAGGTCCTGTTATCGAGAAGAAGGGCGACCTGGTCGCTGCGCTAACCAATTTGGAAAAAGGTGATGTGCTATTCATCGATGAGATACATCGATTGACACCTGCCATTGAGGAAGTCCTGTATCCAGCAATGGAAGACTACCAGGTAGATTTGACCATTGGTGAAGGACCTGCGGCAAGATCCATAAAGCTGGATTTACCACCTTTTACCCTTGTCGGCGCCACCACCCGAACGGGTTTGTTGTCCTCGCCATTTCGTGATCGTTTCGGCATCATTCAACGTCTGGAATTTTACAATGTTGAAGACCTCACCACTATAGTACAAAGATCTGCCCGTATGCTGGGGATCAGCTGTGATCTTGACGGTGCTACGGAAATCGCAGTCAGATCCAGGGGGACTCCCCGGATTGCAAATCGACTTCTGCGCAGAGTCAGGGATTACGCCCAGGTAAAAGGGGAGGGAATCGTGAACCAGTCGATTGCTGACACTGCGTTAACCATGTTGAAAGTTGATGAAAATGGTTTCGATCAAATGGATCGTCGTTTGCTTCTTGCCCTGGTAGAAAAATATGATGGCGGACCGGTGGGGATCGATAGCCTGGCGGCGGTCGTCGGTGAAGAGAGCAATACCATTGAAGATGTGTACGAGCCCTATTTGATCCAACAGGGCTATATTATGCGAACATCAAGAGGTCGAGTTGCCACTCGGCTGACGTACGAACATTTTGGCCTGAAGGTACCGCAGCAGGTGCCTGCCTCTCAAGATTTATTTGACGGTAATGCCAGTGATGAACCCACTCATTCAACCTGAAGGGCAGACGTGAACGAACCATTATCCATTTTTGATTTAGTACTCAATGCCAGCCTTGTTGTACAGGTTGTCATGGTAATTTTAGTCCTGGCTTCTTTGAGCTCCTGGGTCATGATTTTTCAGCGCGGTTT
>Ga0066369_10000075_pt1 | contig 36105 bp, 26 predicted proteins | sample Knorr_S7_td_Bott_FD_70972 | JGI IMG/M metagenome (GOLD analysis project Ga0066369, IMG submission 70972) | Marine microbial communities from Southern Atlantic Ocean transect - Knorr_S7_td_Bottom_ad_4513_LV_A | ecosystem: Environmental > Aquatic > Marine > Oceanic | place: Southern Atlantic... | reverse complement strand
GCCGCACCATTATCATCGATTGCTGATGTTATTTCATCGAAAAAAGCGTGTGAATCTACAGCAGACATCATGAGCGAATAAAAGCGCTCGATAGCAAATCCAATCCCAAATAAAAGCGTCATAAGGATTGGCCACATGAAACTGCCGCCTTCTAGGAAATAATGTACCATTTAATTACTCCGGTTATGTTCTAATAAATGTGTGTTAAAATAATGAAAAAAGTTATTTAAAAGATGCTGAATTTAATTCAAGGATTTTAAGAATGCATCTGCTTCATGGAAATGTTTTATTGACTCAATAAGTTGATTGTCCATTTGCAATCTGATATTTGTAGCTTCATTTTTTCCCCAAACTGCTCCAGCAATTTCTCCCTTAATTCGGTTATAAATAAAGTCAGTATTCGCCAACAATGAATCCTGGATTACCTTAATAGAGTCTTCTTGGAGATGAACGAGGAAATCTTCAAATACATTTTCATCCACTTCCCAAGAATCTCTAAAATTGTCAAACGAGTTAAATTCTTCTTTATGTGATGCAACGTATTTTGATGCGTAATTAAAAAGAGGGCGCTTTGCACTTCGAATTACTTTTCCCGTTTCTGCATTTATTTTACTTTTATATGGAATATAGACATCGGGCGTAATGCCACCCCCGCCATACACAATACGCCCCGCTTTGGTACTATATTTAGGTCGTAATTCTTTCAAGCTATCAATCTTAGATTCCCGATCCGTTGCATATAATTCACGATAATAAGCTAGATCATTTCCATCTTCATAAGGTCGCTGGATTAGCCGTCCCGAGGGTGTATAATAGCGGGCGATTGTAACCCTAACTGCAGCTCCAGAATCTAAAGGGAGTTGACGCTGAACTAATCCTTTTCCAAAACTTGTTTCCCCCACAACCAGGCCTCGATCAAGATCTTGAATGGCTCCAGCAACTATTTCACTCGCACTGGCCGACCCACGATTAATCAGTACAATGACAGAAAAATCATTTCGGCCTTTTTTAGGATCAGCCATAAACACTTGGTTGGATTCTTTTATTTTGCCAGTTGTGTAGACCAAAGTATCCTTTGTTGTAATAAACATATTCGAAATAGCGGCTGCTTGTTCAAGAAAACCGCCACTATTCCCTCTTAGGTCAAAAACAAGCCGTTTCATCCCTTGAGAAAGTAAACCATCCAGAGCAGTGGTAACCTCTTTTTCCGTTGTGGCAGAAAATCGCCTCAGAAAAATATACCCTGTTGTGCTATCGATCATGGTTGCCGCGCCCACACTGTGAATTGGAATATTGTCCCGGATAATTGTCACATCAAACGGCTTCCTTGTGCCAAATCTGCTAATACTTAAATCAACTTTTGTCCCTTTTCTTCCACGAAGTTTTTTAAATACATTATCCTTAGTTATTTTGTATGCATCTTCCCCATCTATAGTAATGATTTTATCGCCTGGCATTAGCCCAACAATATCGGACGGACTATCTGGAATAGGAGAAATAACAGTTATATATCCATCAAGGATGTCAAATTCAATCCCAATACCTTGGAATTTCCCCTTGAAAATTTCATCAATATTTTCCTGCTCTTTTGCAGGAATATAGGTTGAATGTGGATCCAACTCTTCCATCAGACCGTGGAAAGCGCCATCCATCACCTTGTTCATATCTACTGATTCAAAATAAAAATGGTTCACATATGAAATGATCTGTTGTAGTACATTGATTTTTTCTCTCAAGATTTTATAAACATTCTGGTTGCTAGAATAAGCACGAGGAATAAAAAGGAATGCACCCAATAATAATCCTAAAAAGGCAGAAATTGCTAAAGGCCAGATCTGACGAAAGTATTTAAACATTAAGATGTATAAATTTATTATATGTTATAAACCAATATAGAGCATCGTTCTAAACGCTGTGCCCTGAATCGCTGATGATGGCGAATCGCTAATACGCGTCCGCCCATTTAATTCATAATTTCCAGCTCTAACGGTTCCTTTATTAAACCCAACGCTGATTCTCAATCCGACCCGTTCTAGGAATTGCCATTTTACAGCAATATAAGGTTGGAAATTAAAAAATGTTGCACTGACATCTCTCATGAGGCCAGGTACTTCACCCGGAATTATATCCGGATTTAAATAATTGGCACTATCTACACCATAAAATAGTGTTCCCGTTGTGTCCATAATGCCATAAACATTCGTAAAGGTATCTTTCCAACGAGGGTTGCCACTTTGTTGATCTATAGAAATTCCTGCTCGACCTAATCCCATTAATGCCCCAGCCGACAGCTCAAGGTCTTGTAAAATTGGTATGACATATTCAACGGATGTTGCCCCCAATGAAAAAGTAAATTTTGCTTCGATTGTGGGATTAAAAAACTTTGTATAATCTTTGGAACTCCCATCTTCTCCTGGTTGCGGGTTGGATGGGTCTCCCGGCGGTTGGTACCCTGTGGTATCATTTAATTCTTCATAAACTACAATATTGGGGACTGTACTGATACTGGTTGCACCAATTCCAGCATAACCTCCGATTCTCCATCTTCCTGCCACATGGGCAAACCCCTCCCCTCCATGGATAACAAAAGGATCTTTAAAATCCCTTGAATCTAGACCCAATTGTGTCAAATGAGACGCTCCGGGTATTGAGTCAAGCATAATATACATTGGACTATAACCTATGCCGCCACCCAGGAAATTATCCAATGGATAACTATTTTGTGCCCGGGTAATCGATAGGCATATTGAAATGAATATAAAAATGTTTTTCATTATAGTAGGTTTCTCCGCATGTTAAAACGCCCCAAATTAAGGTTCCTCAGTGAATTTAGAAAGAAATTATAGGGTAGAATATAAAAACTAAAGAAAAATTAGATATGGGGTCTTTTCCTTGTAAGTATACCCACATAATCCTATATTTTTCGAAGAGTAATCGAGGTAAGGGAGATCAAACCGTGATTTGCCTCCCGAATAATTGTATCCAATTTTGGTGAAGACTATGAGGTTAAGTACGTTAAAAGCGCCTATTAAGGGCTCTCTAGAAAATATATTATATGGAGTTCTTCTCCTGTCTGTTCTGTCAGCAGATGGGATTCTACACATTCAAGGACTATATGACTTGGACCGGGACGGCCTACAAGAATCTTTAGTGTTGAATGCAGGGGGATATTCTGCTATTTGGGTGGAAGTTTCAGAATCTTCGCTAGAGGATACACTCTGGTCCTATACGCTTCCTGGGCAAGGACATTTCAATGATGCGGAGATTATAGACCTTGATGGAGATGGATTTTTTGAATTAGTGGCTATCAGTGATCCATATTTTAGAGATAAAGATTCGAACTGGTTATTTGTATTTTCGGGTACCAAATCCGGGTTTTCAAGTGAACCCATCAGTCTGGGTAACGAATCGCTTAATCTTGGAAAGGCCCACCCTTCTAACTTAGCCTTGATTCCAGGCGGTTCTCCCCAATTAGGTATCTCTTTTGGAGCTCCCCTTCGCCAGGCAATGACTTTTAATATACACTTAAGTGAGAATAATATTGCTTTAACTAATGTGCAAATGCTGTCTGCGCCAATTATAATGGATGGTTATGGCGTTGTTTATGTTGGTGGATTTATAAGTGGAGAAGATCATTATTTTGCAATGATATCACCCGAAGGGAATAAACTTAAAATAGCGATTTTTGATGTAACTCAAAATTTTAAACTCATTCAATCAGATATTTTAGTGGTTGATGCTGCCAGACTCCTGTTGGGGGCGAGTGTACAAGGATTTCGATCCATGCGGTTTTTAGATGCTGGATTAATAATTCCCTATGGGACTGATGATGTTTTTCTATTGGAAATGACAAATAATGAGATCTCATTATCCAATACGAATCTCTCTGGAAAAGGAGCTTTTCCGGCATCTATAGATGGAAACAACTCAATGATTGTTGAAATTATAAACACACGGATTGAGGCTGAAATTTATCCTTCAACACCGGCTATTGAGGATTATTTGAAAATTGAAAAAGAAAAAAATAAAATTCCACCACCTGCCCCTCCCGCAGATGATGCGACTTTAACATTAAAATCAAATTCTGTTCCTGAATCTGACAATGCTCCAAGTTTGTCCAATGAGAAAGACGTTTTTTATAAAAGACAAAATAAGATTCAACAAAAGAGGAGTGAATTAGATTCTTTATCTCCTACTCTGGGTGACTTTCTTGCATCTGTGAAAAAGGATAATAATAAATTGGAGCAAGACACCGAAAGGGTTGCAGTCCCGGATATGAATAATGAAATGGTCAGTGTAGACTGGGCTGACGAAGCTGGGTTTATCAAGGTAGACTTGGGAGAATATATACACAATGAATCTGATGATAATAGTACTGTATCTCCCATTCCAGTAACAGATTCAGGCGTATCAACATTTACTGAAACAGTCAGGAAAAGTATTGAGCCCATAGTTGAAACACCAGATACTGCTGTAGTGAATGATGAAGGGATAGATCTTTATTATGTGTTGGCGATGACGCCTGCCAGAGATGTAAAAGACAGGTATGTTTTTGATGGAGAAGTCCCTTTTGGTATTGCGGTAAATCAAGTTCCGGCTATGGGAGAACCCACTCATTTTCAGCATGGAATCTCTGCAAACTTAGCTAATCTACGCCGTGGGGATACTTTCGATTTTGCATATTCATTGCGAGATGCACAATTGGATAGTATCACAACATTGACTATGGTTCATGATATGCAAACCAATGTTGTTTTTATGTCAATATCTCCCCAACAAGATTCATTATCTCAGTCCTATCAACCTGAAGCCTTTGATCCAAAACTATTTGAATTCCCGGACTATTTCTTTGAGGGATTCCCTACATCTTTGGATATGGATTTTACGGATAAACTCATTCGCTTTTCATTTGACGGCGAAGCAGATTCCGTCTTTAAAGGAATTTATTTGTCCACTACCACGCCTACAGACCCATCTCAATCGCTTGCTGTATTTTTAGATGAGGGAGTTTTACAAGCTATTAGGGGTGAGGTAGTCGTTCGAGCAAATGGGTCTAAAAAAATTACAACCGAATTTGATTTAACTGGTTTTGTGGAGCCGTCAGTCATGTTTTCCAGGCTAATCCAAGAATCATTTCATGATGACCTAAAAATAAAATTATTGCAGGGGACTACACTGGCGGAACCTTTATTTGGCCCAAATGGGAAATTGCCAAAAATAACACGAAAACATCGCATCCCAGATGCTCAGTCTGATCAAGGTAACCCACCCATTCCTGTGGAGCCGAAACAAAGTATAATTCCCAATGAACAAAACGATGTATCCGAAAACCCCATTAAGCTGGACTCTATTCATTCAATATCTAATTTGTCAAAAGATGAAAATGAAACACAAGAAATTCCAAACGTAGATGATGAACAGCAGGAATTAGAACCGTCCGAAATTGATTCTTTAAAACTAGATGAGATTAAATCGTCCGAAATTGATTCTTTAAAACTAGATGAGATTAAATCGTCCGAAATTGATTCTTTAAAACTGGAGGAGATTAAACCGTCCGAAATTGATTCTTTAAAACTGGAGGAGATTAAACCGTCCGAAATTGATTCTAAGGCAATCGAGACGAATGCGGGATCGACTGATAGTGTAGACGAATCTTCAGAACCTGCCCAAGCCCCCCCCAAATAAAGATGACAATAATAATCCTGGGGACGAAAAATAAGAATAAATATGACGTGCGTTAGGACCACTCGCTTTTTAATACTTTTTATATCATTTATGATAGGGACTGTTTTTAGCCAGAAAATTGTCCACATGAATGGTACCTATGATTTGGATGGTGATAATCTATTAGAATTCATCGCACTTGAATTGGATCCGTCCACAGATGTTTTTCCAACCGTTGCCCGTTATTACGAAATTGATTTAGATGGATACCAAAATCTGATTTGGGAATATACAGCCCCTGAAGATATGGATGGGAGCTTTGTAGATGCCTTGGTTGGTGATATGGATGGCAATGGTGCTCCCGAATTGATTTTGGTCATGAATATATCTAGGTCTGGCAACAATTCAACTCCTCACGTTTATATAGCAACCTATACGTGGGAAGGGTCATCATTTTCTGATCGTCCGGCCAACACCTTAGATGTGGGAGAAGAAAACAAATCGCTTCGATGCAACAATTTTCTATTAATTGATCAAGATGCAGATGGCAACCAGGAACTTGTTTTATCCTTAGGTAGCCCGTTTCGTGGCTTTGTTATCGTGGATGCCACTGAATCTGGATTATCCATTACAAAGAAAGTGCGCTCGAATGAGTTCCTCATCGGTTCTGGACTTATCTATGTAGGCGTGGTTGATTATGATGGAGACGGCTATGAAGATGTTATAGCTATTAGTCCCGACGGCAATACAATTAAGGCCCAACCCTTTTATAATATTGGTGGTGTATTTGATTCGGGTCATTTAGTGAAAAAGAGTTTTGAAGGTCTTAGCGGCATCTTGCATCATTCATTCGCATTAACAGATTGGGATGCCGATGGTTTCTTTGATGTTTTAGCATCATTCAATTCTGGTGATGTAATCGCATTTACCCTGACCCCTGCAACGTTAGTTATAGAAGACGTTCCTATAAATCCTGGCCCCTTGACTCAAGTTGCTTTGGCAGATTTTAATCAGGATACTTATGAAGATATTTTAATGTTATCATCCGATATTAATGCGCTCACATTGATTTCTGGGAAGGATGGTGGTATCGCCGGTGTGCAAAACGCTATGTCACATGTACCACCAGAAATGCAGGTGTTCGCCATGGTTCCAATGACGAAATCAGGGATGTATACAGGGAATGTTTTAGTATCAGGTTGGAATGGAATGACAAATTCAACCTATGTAATTGAATTGGGTAAAAAGTCAGACTCATTTGATCAAGGATACTTAATCACTACTGAATTTATTAAAAACCAAATGCCTAACCTTCTTGCCAATATAGGGGATGAAACTCCCATAATTCCTGAAGTGTATATTGAAGTACCGCTTAATGAAACATCGACCCTTGAACCACAACGAGAAGAGAAAATTATTACAGACCTTGGGCAATCCCCCACTAAATTTATTCCTGGGACTTTAGATCCTAATCAATTGGAAGGAAAAGCTCTTAAGGAACAGCCCAAGGTAACGGTTCCTAAAAAAATTGCACGAACATTAGAACAACCAAAAAAACCTAGACCCAAAGAAACTGTTGGGCAGCGCCTCCCAAAACATGTATTGCCCAGATATGTATTAGCACCAGGGCAACCGTTCTTATATGAAATTCCAAAAACAGCAAAAGAATCGTTTTATAGCTTTCGATGGGACGCTACCCCACCTAAGGGCATGTATTTTCTTTACGAATCAAAATCAATCAATTGGGTTCCAACGGAAAAGCAGTTTGATGCATTCCCTCTATCCTATAATGTTCGAATGAAAGTAGATGAAATGATGGAGCCAACCACTAGCTCTATAGAAGATGAGCAGGTATTTAAATCAGTTCCTGTTTTGGAAAGTCGCGATGAAAGCTTATGGGTTTATGTTAATGACTCGCCACGATTTTTAACCCAACCTGAAGTAACGGAATTTATTGCAGGTTCTGTTTTTCGGTATGAGCCTATCGTCCAAGACCGAAATAAAGATGCGGCTCTTCAGTTTGATTTGGAAGTTTCTCCAGATGGGATGACATTTGAAAATGGCGTCCTAACTTGGAAGACCGATAGTACAAAGGTAGAAGTTTATGATGTTCGATTGGTTGTGACTGACGGGTTCGAAAGAACTACTCAGGAGTTTCAATTATTTTCTCAAGCTGGGGTAAAAATATTATCCAATGCACCCTTGAATGCTAGCGTTGGCAACCCCTACAACTACCCTGTAAAAGTTTGGCGCCAACGCCCCGATGAGAAAATCAATTACAAATTATTTTATGGCCCCGACAACATGAACATTGCTAAGGATGGCACAATTTCTTGGACTCCAAACCCCGTTCAGGTTGACACGATGAAATATGCAGTAGTTGTAACACACGGGGTAGCTACGGATACACAATTTGTGAACCTGTTTGTAAACCATCCGCCCATTATTAAAGCTGCACCCATTCCTATGAATAAGATCAATGTGGGTGGTATTTGGGATTTTGATTTGGATATCGATGATCCAAATGAGAAAGATATTTTGGTTTATACAGCACATAAACTACCCCCGGGAATGCGAATGGATCCCCATACGGGCCGTTTAAGATGGGAACCAACTATGGGTGAATTGGATTTTCATACCTTAAAGATTGAAGTCTCAGATGGTCATGAATCACGCATGATCGAATCTGAATATTTTGTGAATGCTCCCATCCAAATAATTTCGGTTCCATCCATGTCTGCAACGATTGGTGATGAATACGCATATCGAATTATGACGAATGATAAAAATAAGGGAGCACTTCTCCCATTTAATCGAGTTGTAAAGGTATCGAATATCTCAGCTGTCAGGATTTATTCTGTGAATATTACAGATGATGTGGCATTGAACAATGTGGATCGATATTTAGGTGATTGGCACAATGCCGACGCTATTTATTATGTAGATCCGAAATATCCAGCTGATTCATTGGTTGCACGGCTGAACATGAAAAAATATACCCATTCCGTATTTTTTGAAGATAATCGGCTTTGGGTACTGTTAGAAACCGTTGATGGGCGCACCATAAAGATTAAGGATTTCCTTTGGGAGTTTTTTCAGGGTAGTAGAGGAAAACCTCCTCGGGTTATTGTTGAGCGATCGAATGATATAAAATTTTCTCTTTTGGATTTCCCGGAAGGAATGGTGGTGGAAGAGAGTTCAGGTACATTACGTTGGACACCTAAAACCAACCAGACAGATACCCACCGCATCACGGTTGTAGTGTCAGATGGATACACAAAAGATGAACAAACTTTTGAGGTGTATTCTAATCACGTACCAACCATTGTATCCAATCCTCCCCATATGGGTTTGGTGGGTGAATTATTTAAATATCAGCTCCGGGTAGATGATAAAAATGAAAATGCCACCCTGGAATTCACATTACTAAAAGGACCCCATGGTATGCAAATGGACAGGCACGGAAAGATTCTCTGGGTCCCAAAAGCGGCACAGATCAATTATAATACTTTTGAAGTTGCCGTAAGCGATGGGTATGGCACTGATGTGCAGAAGGGCAAGATCTTTATTAATAATGCTCCCATCGTTATATCCACGCCAAAACCGGTTGGGTTAACGGGACATACCTGGCGTTACAAAATGATTACAGAAGATTTGAATGGTGATAAGGTTGCCTATCGCGCCGTGCGGCTCCCCAAATATGCTCGCTTTAATAAAAAGAAAGCCACAATAGAGTGGACACCAAGAAAAAATCAAATTGGGATGAATGATTTTATTTTAATGGCTGTTGATGAACATGGTGCAACATCCACGCACGATTTTCAAGTTCATGTTTTTCATGATCCAAGCTCACAGCAATTGGTAAACACTGGCTGGCCGTTAATGCTTACCTTTGTAGGTGTCGTTTTTGCCTGGGGTATGGCGCAGATTTAATTCCTGTTCTTTTACTAAATAGGGATGCTTATTTGGAATCCTTTTCCTTTTTACAAACAACTCTTTAATAAATAATCCAGTTTCTTTAACGGTTGTATTTCGACATCTATACCAACTACTATTACTGGTTTTTTAATATTTAAACTTTCTATCTTCACCCAATCTTTTTCTGTTGTAATGATATAATCTGTGGAAGATAAAAGGGATTCCACGTTTTTCCAGGCTGATTGAGAATAATTAAAATGGTCGGGAAATATTTTTTCTCCCACGATCTGGCAACCCATTTTCTCAACAGTCCGTTTAAAGCCAAATGAATCCCCAATGGCTGAGACGAGAAATACAGTCTGTCCATTTAAGTTTTCCGGAGTATCCGGTGAAAAAGAAGAGATGGATGATCGCACCACTGAGCGCAAAATCGGCAGCCCCGTTTCTTTGACTTTCCTCAAAAGGTATGGTTTTGGTTTAATAAGGTTTGTTTTTGTGAGCAATATAGCACTTCCACGCTTAATGTTAATCCAGGGCTCTCGCAACAAACCATAAGGCAATAATTTGTGATCAGGAATAGTATCGCCGCTATTGACCAATACAAGGTCTAAGTCTCTTTCTAATCCACGGTGTTGAAATCCGTCATCTAACAAAATAATTTCTGGATTAAATTGTTGTATGATAAACATACCACCCCGAAAACGGTCTTCATCCACCACTACAGGGACACGACTTAATTTTTTTGAAATTAGGAATGCTTCGTCACCTGATTCCTTCCAATGCACTTTTATCTCTTTGCCATCAGAGACCAAAACAGTCCCTTTTGTTGTTCTGCCATAACCCCGGCTCAATATTGCAACCTTCTTACCCATTCGATTAAAATACTGAGCAAGGAAGATTACAGTAGGCGTTTTTCCAGTACCTCCTACCGTAATATTCCCTACACTAATAACATTACAGGGGAGTCTCCTGGATACAAAGAACCCATATCGATAAAATAAATTGCGCCAATACATCACTCCCCAATAAAATATTGCCAAGGGAAACAGAAAATATACGAGATAATCTTTAAGGGGTCTCTTTATTTGTATCATACAATTTATTACGCTCTAGTTTTTCAATACTGTTAATTAACATTTTACTACACGCGTCAAAATCATCATCTTTTTTAAAAAATAGAGGCGTTCCATATTCTACAAAGATCTTTCCAAAAGGTTTCTCTACAAAGAAGGTATCCCAATTCGTAAATCCCCATCGTCTTGTAGAATGTACACTTATGGGGATAATAGCTGCCCCTGTTACTTGCGCTGCACGAATCACACCTGGTTTTGGAATCCTGGCGGGACCTGTTGGACCGTCGGGAGTAATAAAAACAGCTCCATTTCTTTTCCTCAATATACGTAGCATGTCTTTATAGGCGACATCGCCCTTCTCTTTACTGGACCCTCGGAGCATGGACCAGCCCCACCGTGTTGCAATTTGAGAAATTAGTTCTGCATCTTTATGAGTCCCTGCAATCGCATGAAAGTTCTCTTTTGCTAAGTCAAATGTAATAGACAATAACTGTCCATGCCATGCACAGAAAATGATAGAGTGTCCCTTGCTTAGCAGGTCTTGATAATTGCTCCGACCATGAACAACCCAGCTATTGGTCCAATAAAATAATTTGAGTAATCCACTGGCTAGGGAAACTTTTAGAGCAGCCTTGAAAGAATTAGCCATTGTGATTTTTGGTTTTAGAAAGAATCGCTTCAGCTGCTCGTTGATACACGCCGGGGATACCCAAGGTTCGTCGAACTTTATCAAATCCTGCTAACATTATTTTCCTCTTTTTAGATTTTATGTTTAATAAGGGCAATACTGCTTCCACTAGGCGATGTGGCGTCATTTCATTTTGAAGAAATTCAGGTACAATTTTTTCATCTGCAATTAAGTTTACCATAGACGCATATTCTATTTTTGTCATTGTTTGGGCCATTATCCATGAAATGCCAGATAATTTGTAACATACAACCATTGGGGTGTCTTCTACAGCACATTCAAGAGTGGCTGTCCCAGAAGATACCAGCGCAGCTGTCCCCGAGATCATAGCTTTTCTTGCATTTATTTCAATTTTAAAATCATTAGGTAACGGTGAAATAGACACATGAGGCGCTAGTCCAACAATAATTTGAAGTTTTTTAATGTGACATCTTAGTTTTTCAACCGTTTTTAAAAATACTGGCCAATGTTTATCTACCTCCTGTTGACGACTTCCAGGTAGCAATACTAGTATCGGGTACTCAATAGTTAGATTATGCCTTTGATAAAAGTCTTTTGATGTTTCGTCTAGATGTTCTTGCTCTGCGAATGGGTGTCCTACATAATGTGTAGGTAACCCCCGTGATTCATACCAATCTTCTTCAAAAGGGATAATGGACAGTGCTTGGTCCAATACAGTTTTCATAATCTCAACACGTTTTTCTTTCCATGCCCATGCTTGAGGGAGAATAAAATAGGTAATGGGAATATTGAGATTTTGTATTTTTTTTGCTAATCGCAAATTGAACCCAGGATAGTCAATTAAAATTATACGATCAGGCTTGACCCGATTAATAGTTTCTATAGTTTTTGTCATAATTCGTATCATTTTTGGAAGATGTCGAATTACTTCAGAAAACCCCATCATAGTTAGGGTATCTACGTGCTCGAGAATTTGCATCCCTGTATTTTTCATTGAATCTCCCCCGTGACCCATGAATGATGAATTGGGTTCTATGGATTGAATAGCACGGATGAGTTTACCACCATGGAGATCGCCAGATGGTTCGCCAGCAACAATAAATATTTTTAGTGGATCAGGATTCATGTTTTGAATGAATCAATCGATTAGGCTGACAATCCCCAATAATAACGGGCAAATAGAATGAATAACATCAGGCTAATATTTTGTAGAGTTCGTTTTTCTATCTTGAGTGTTTTCAAAAAGGGAGTTGGCTTTCTAAAATCTTGGTTATGCCAAGGTGACAATCTTGGGAATAATCGAGGAACATTATTTCGATATAATTCATATTCATTGCCAAAGAGGTCAATGAGAGTGTCTTCTTCCAAAGAAATAATCATGGAATATTGAAATGAAAAAACCGCAAAAACTATCAATAGTAATTCCCACATAAATTGTCCACCAGCAACGAGAGATATTCCACAATAAATAATCATATTACCCAAATATAAAGGGTTACGCGTTATTGCATAGGGGCCTGCTGTACATAGAGAGGGTGCGCCAACTTTTGTAGTTCTTGTTGCTCCACCTGCATATTGCACTGCATTAATTCTAATGAATTCGCCTATTGAAACTAATCCCAATCCAAAATAAATGAAAGGAACAGATGGATCAGAAAAATATAGAATTGCAAGAACGATTGGAACGGGTGTAAAGCTACGATAGGTAAATAATAAATTTCTTAAATCCATCAATGAATATCCTGAATGATCATTCGTTGAATATCCATAGCTACTTTTAAAGCATCCCTGCCGGCCTTTCCTGTTACAATAGGTGTTTCTTTTCCTTGAACGGATTTAATAAAATTATCCAATTCCATTTTAAGGGCATCTCCCGAAGTAGTTGCAGGTTTTTCATAGGCAATAAATCTTTCTGAGCCCCCATAATCGAAGGGAGCAGTAATAAGGGCATCCGGATTATCATCTGGATTATTCACCACTTTATAGACCTCGGTCAATCCTAAAAGCAGATCAATCGTTGCATAAAGGTCTCGCTGAAATATTTTTACTTTTCGTACCTTGTCTTTTGCCACTCGACTTGACATAATGCTGGCTACCGTTCCGTTACCAAAGCGAATTCTGGCATGAGCAATATCAACAGAATCTGTAAGAATTGATAATCCAGTTGCGCGAATCGTTTTGACGGGTGAATCTACAAGAGATAATAAAATATCAATATCATGAATCATGAGGTCAAGAACAACAGGCACATCCGTCCCTCGAGATGTAAAGGGTGCCAATCTTTGAATTTCAATAAATTTTGGATTAAGTGTGTAGGGTTTCAGTGCCAATAGAGCAGGATTTAACCTCTCAATATGCCCCACTTGGATCAGTACGCCCTTTTCTTTTGCAATGAGCAAAAGTTTATCAGCTTCCTCTAAAGTTTTGGTGATGGGTTTTTCTATAAAAACATGTTTTCCCTCACTGATACACCGTTCAGCAACATCTGAATGAAATCGAGTTGGCGTAACAATAGACACTGCTTCTACCGCATCGAGAAGAGTCTCCAAATCATTGAATACTTTAGATTGGGTTTTATTGGCGATGGATTCCGCGCGTTCTCTATCTGAATCATAAATCCCAACAAGGTCTGCGTTGGGCAGTCCCGCATAATGTTTGACATGGTGTTGTCCCAAGTGGCCAACGCCAATCACCCCAACTTTTACAGAATCATTTCTCATAATAAGTGCAAAAGTTACAGCATTGATGATAGAGTTTGCACGGTAGAATTTGAATCGTGAATTGAGATGAAAAAATCTTGCATTTATGGAGTACAACTGGCAACTTTTAACTTAATTCGAGGTATGTTTGGAGTTTCAACATGGTTAATGACATGAAATCCGGGATTGGGTTTTTGATTCCTGCCGCTGGCGTTGTCGGCTTTTTTACCTCCCTACTCATGGGAGAATTCTTAGTAAGTATCATTATCGCAGTTGCTGGAATATTGATTTGGTTCCTGTATATGGCGGTGATGGAATCCCAAATACCAGAACAAATGGGTAACATGATTATGCTGTTTGGCATAATGTTGGCCATTGGTATTTTTATGGGATATGGTGTCACACAAAATATGTGGGGCGGAATTGAATTCCAAACAGAGGGGTCCATTTTTTCACTTGTGATTCTGTTCTTTGCAGTACTCACGGGACTTTCATTTCGAAATCAATCTTCCACTCTGGCACCACATGGAAACGGATTATCTGATTCTGATAGGAATATGGTAATGAAGGCAATTAAAGATAGCAAACAATCAACGTTGGGATCTGAGCCACAGGTCATTGTTGTTAAGCAGGATGCACCTGCAGGTGAAGATGAAGAGGATGAAGAAGACGTACAAGATGATCAATATGCTATGATGAATAATCCTTACTTTGCTTATCCGCCGGATTATTATTATGATGAAGAGGATGACGACGAGGATGATGAAGGCTGGGATGAAGATGATGACGACGAAGACGAATAAATCGCATTTTTCTTAAAAATTAAAAAGGGCAGTGAAAACTGCCCTTTTTAATTGGTATAAGTTTTAAACATTAAATTTAAAGAAAATACAATCCCCGTCTTTTACAATGTATTGTTTCCCTTCCTGGCGTATCAGTCCCAGTTCAGAAAGCGCTTTTTCAGAACCATGTTTTATAATATCTTCATATTGAAATATTTCTGCCTTAATAAATCCCCGTTCAAAATCGGTATGGATCTCACCGGCTGCTTTGGGTGCTGTTGCACCCATTGGAATGGTCCATGCTCGAACTTCCTGTTCTCCACAAGTAAAAAAAGTTTGGAGGTCCAGCAATCCAAACCCAGCATGGATCACCTTATGGAGTCCTGGTTCAGGCAGGTTGTATTCACTTAGAAATAATTCTTTTTCTTCTTCAGGAAGAACAGAAATTTCTTGCTCAATTGATGCACAAATCCTGATGGCAGAGTTCCCTTCTTTTTCGGCAAAATCGAAAAGATCTTGTACATGATTATTTCGTTCATTTTTCATAATCTCATTTTCATCTACATTGGCTATATATAGGATGGGCTTACTGGTTAGGAGATGTAATGTGTGTAAAAGTTTCCGCTCATCTGGATCATTTACTGGCAAAGTTCGAGCTCGGTGACCCTCATTGCAATGTTTGAGCAGGCGATTGACCAGACCCAATTCTTTCACAGCTATTTTATCGCCAGTGCGAGCTGTTTTTTCCGTTTTACGATGCCGTTTTTCTAATGTTTCCAGATCAGCCAACAACAATTCTGTTTCAATTGTTTCTGCATCACGAATTGGATTTACGCTTCCTTCAACGTGGGTTACATTATCATCTTCGAAACATCTTACCACGTGAATGATTGCCGCAGTTTGACGAATCTGACCCAAAAACTTGTTTCCTAACCCTTCACCTTTGCTTGCACCACGGACAAGTCCGGCAATATCTGTGAATTCAACAGTCGCGTGAATTATTTTTTTCGGATTATAAATTTTCCCAAGATCGCCTAATCTAGGATCGGGCAATTCAACAATCCCTAAATGGGGTTCAATAGTACAAAAAGGGTAATTTTCTGCAGGAATGCTTGATTCCGTCAGGGCATTAAATAAGGTGGACTTTCCAACATTGGGCAGTCCTACAATTCCACATTGAAGGGCCATAGATTAATTTGAGTATTTTAAATGGTTATACGAAGTGTGATTCAGGCAAAATCAATCACAGAATATTTTGTTGTCTGAACTCTTGAAGTGTAGTTTAAATAAAAATGAATTAAAATGAATCCTGAGCTGGATCCCCGCCGAAATCATAGGTAAGATTATCAAAAAGTCCAACTTGGAGATTTTTTGCAAAATAGATGATTCTATCTTCGCTCGTACTTAATTCACCATCGGCCCAAATCATATATTTACCACGCCGATTTAATACTTTTTTAATATCAATCTTATAGGTTACTTTATTGTGATACGGTCTTACCTGACCTTTGAATTTTAATTCCCCAACACCTAAAGCACGACCACGGCCTTTGCCTCCAATCCAAGACAAATAGAAACCAACCAGTTGCCACATACCATCTAATCCAAGGCAGCCAGGCATGACAGGGTCTCCTTTAAAATGACAATGAAAAAACCAAATTTCATCAGTGATATCCAGTTCTGCAATGATTCGCCCATTCTCATATTTACCACCATCATCATTAATGGAAATAATTCGATCCATCATAAGCATGGGAGCCAGAGGAAGTTTTCCATTTTCCATTCCACCTAGAATTCCTTCGCCACTCTGAATTAAATCTTCTTTGGTATAGCTACTTTTTATAATCATTTTATTATCAATATTCGTTCGATTGCAATGGTTTAAGATTACGATTATTTAATGAGATTATGAACCGACTTTTCATGTTCACCTTGCCAAAATATCCGGTAAATTAACTATTAAAATATTGGAGAAAATATGTCTAAATGGGTATTGATATTAGGCGGTTCCACGGGTCACGGAGCAGCTACAGCAAAGCGACTGGCCAAAGATGGATATGGTATAATTGCATTTCACTTTGATCGTGGTGAAGCAAAAAAAATAGCAGCAGAAACTATTGAAGAAGTGAATGAAACAACCGGAGGTCGCTGTCATTACTTTAATACAAATGCAGCATCTGAAGAAACCATGGATAAGTACATTCCACAGATCAAAGAAATCACCGGGGGAGCACCGGTTAAACTATTACTCCATTCTATTGCATTTGGTACAACGACGAATCTTTTTGGTGAAAAACCGGTCACGCAACGACAAATGGATATGACAGTCCATGTTATGGGAAACGCAATATTGTATTGGACTCAAAAATTATTTGCCGAAGGACTTTTATCTAATGGTTCACGTGTAATGGGACTTACCAGTGAAGGCAACTATGTGGCCATGGAAGGATATGGACCTGTCAGTGTGGCAAAAGTCGCCATGGAAGCCATTATTCGCCAGATTGGTTGGGAGTTAGGGCAATATGGAATTACAGCAAATGCTGTTCAAGCTGGCGTTACCCCAACCCGTGCTCTAACAAAGATTACAGAAGGATGGGAAATTTGGATTGAAAATACAAAAAAGCGAAACCCTATGCGTCGTACTACCACACCAGAAGATGTGGCAGGTACCATTTCAATGCTTTTACAACCTGAAGCTGATTTTATTAATTGTTCCATCATTTATTGTGATGGAGGCGAGTCTCGTTCAGGATCTTTTTAATTAATAAAAAAACATTTTAAAAGTTGGTCACTGTCTAAGGGTCATTGAATTCCCCTCATGGAATTAATCCAGTTCCTCCAACAATTTGATTTGCCACCTATCCTTTTTCTTATGAAAGGGATTACGCTGGTAGGGAATGTTTATTTCTATCCAATTTATCCGTTCATCGGTTTTTTCTTATTAAAGAGAAAAGATTGGCTGTCTTACCTTGGTATAATTATTCTATCAGCCATTGTGAATGAGGCTTTAAAAAATGGATTTGCCTTACCGCGTCCACCGGAATCATTACATCTTATACCCGCTTCAGGATTGGGATTCCCCAGCGGTCATGCCCAAATGGCTGTGGTAGTTTGGGGTTGGCTCGGGCGGCATTATAATCGAATCATACCAGCATCAGTCATAATCTTTTTAGTGGGATTATCTCGAATTTATTTGGGTGTACATTTCCCCCACCAAGTTTTAGGAGGATGGGCTATTGGTTTTGTGATATTAATGGGGTGGTTTTATTTAGAAAAGGAACTAAATAAAAAAAGATAGATTAGGAATCAATACCTTGAGCTATTTTTGCTTCAATAAGTCCAACTAAATCGTGGGAATCTTTTGTCGGCGAAATATCAAAACTTTGTTTTGCCTCGTTCAAGGCATAGTCCCACCAATTCTTTTTTGTATACGCGATTGCCAATTTAAAGTGGGCTTTGCCCAATACGTGAAACTCATCCCGTGAAAGCTGACTTTGGTCGCCTGAATACAACCGTGACACCTCGCGAAATTCCATAATGGCTTCATCAAGGAGTCCCTTATGAAGATACCAGTTCCCAAGGTCTAGATGGCGAGAAGGGTCTTCTTGGCATGCGCTAATCATAAGAGCAAGGCAAGCAGGTAAAAAGAATCGTGCGTGTCGGGATATAAAATCAATCATAATAGAACGTGAATTTTGAGTATTACCATATGAAAAATCAAGAAGAAAATCCATCCAACTGTAATTCTCCATCTGGGGGATATTTTGGATCCCGAACAACAAACTGTAATATAACCATGGCGATAATCAAACTGGCCCCAATAATATAAAATGAAATTGTATATTCACCAATTCGTATTAGTGAACCGATCCCGATAATAAAAATCAATACAAAGGGAGCAATCAAAGTATCCACCAATGCCATATATGTTTTTGTGTCTCGTTCTTCTGCAAAGTCATAAACAAGATTCATTGCTGACGGCATGAATGCGCCCTGTCCCGCACCAATAGCAATAAAAATAGCATAAACCCATATCATGTTCTGAGAAAATATCGCAAGGACCACTGCTGTAAAATGTGCAATGAAAGCAACCATCATGCCGGCTTTATGACCTATGTTGTCACCCAATTTTCCTACAAAATAACTGGCTATACCTGAAGCAATCACATTTAGAATTGTAAAGATTCCCGCTTCACTTATATCAAAATTAAATTTATCCTGGCAATAAACCGCATAAAGCCCCATGCCGGGAAGATAGGCAGCAAAGAAGATTCGAGATAAAAGATATTTCTGAAAGTTTTTATGTCCAATTATGATTGATTTTGTTTCTTGAAAAAATTCCTTAACAGTTTTATTATTTTGTTCTGCCTTCGAGGGCTTAACCCGGAAAAATAAAAAAAGGATTGTACCAATGGTGAGACTGATAAAGAGAATAAAAAAACCAATTCCAAAATTCCGAGGGAAAGGCATATCACTGGCCAGAAGAAATCTTAAGACAAAGCCACCCACAAAACTACCCACACTGTTAAACGCAAACCCTAAACCGAAAAATTTCCCACGTTCTGATTTCAGTGTACTCTGGTTTAAAAATTCAGCCCATATTGGAATGATAATCCCAATCGAAAAAGCGTACAATAAAAAATATGTAAAATAGATCTTCCATTCCGTTTGAACTTGGACCGGATCCAGGATGGTAAAAGTAAATCCTAGGGCAAAAGACACCAGTAGAATGATTATATGAACTAGGATAACAGCTCTTTTGATCTTGATAATATTCCTACCTAAAGCAGCAATTAATAATGTAGGTAATGCAATAAGTATCGAGAAAAGTCCGGCAGTTGAAACAGCAATACTTTCGGGTGCACCTAATTCTCTTAAAAATAACGGTACTATTGCATAAAGTGTGTGAAATGTTATACCGAATCCCCAACAGAATTCGTGAGCCAGGTTAAACTTTAAATTATGGTTATGATCTTTAAGAGTGAACTCAGTCATTGGTTTTCTCTCGGGTAAGTAAAATCATGGATCCCAAGAGTAAAAAGGCACCTACCATTTGTGCAAATCCTAACATCCGACCTCGAATTACCCAATCTAAAAAAACAGCGGAAAGAGGCCAAGTGAGTTCGTACACAGTAGCGTGGGAAGCAGGAAGGTGCTTGAGTCCGTAATAATAAATAAAAAGTGCCACTGCGCCAGTGGACATAACGATGATAACCAAAATCCGCCATTGATGGGTAGTGAGTTCAACGGATCCAAAACCATCCGACGTAACAGTGAAAATGATGAGGGCACCCACAGCAGTAACCAAAAGTCTAAGTGCGGTAACAGTGGCAAAGGGGAGTCTATTCAGTGCATGCTTACCCAGGACAGTGGAACTACCCCAGCTGAATGCTGCCAAGGTTGCAAGTAAAGCTGCAATAAGCGTTTTATCATCCCAATCCGAAATGGATGTTGTTCCGAATGTGACTAGATATGCTCCAATCATGGCAACAAATGCCAGACCTATAAACCGTTGGGATAATTTTTCTTTTAAAATTATGGCTGCAAGAGAAATCGCAAAAATTGGCTGGAGTTTCTGCAAAAGGACCACCACTGACAAATCTATATAATGCATATAACTCAAAGCTTTTGTATAAAAGAAGGTCCCCAAAATTCCACCACAAATTGAGATCCATAATATGGAAATCCATCCACGTTGCCCTAATGTTTTTATCTCAGGCCAAGCTTTGATGAGTATCGGTAAAAAGAGAAGTGTCCCTAAGGCATGCTCAAGGGTTACCACCAAAAAGGATGATACAGAATAGAGCTCCTGCCGCAGGAATCCATCCATGCTCCAGAGCAATGCAGCAAAGACTACAGCTAATGGTGGAAGTATTTTTCGCATCATTAAAATTAGGGGCAGAATTAAGATTTAATGTGGGTTATTTATTGTGATACCGGAAATTTTGGTACATTTATTTATTAAATAATTCAAAATGATTATCAGAAATTATCCAGTATCCATTTTGTTCGTCTTTCTGGATTTAAGATGTCCACTATCTTTTGGAATGTTCAATAACAAAGAGCATTCAATTTGTTGATAATCATTGCCCCCTTTTTTTAAGGGGGATTCTGGGAAGGCTCTTTGACAGGTACCTATTTTAAAAAAGCCCCCCGTCCTTAAAAATGCAGGAACCGGAGGGCTTTTAAATGATTAGGCTTTATCGAATCAGGAATCTTGTTTTAGTTTTTTTAGCTCCGCTTTTAATTCTTTCAATTCTTTTCGAAATTCGTCCATTTCTTCTTCTAAATCATTTTCATCGTCATCATCATGAAACCGGAATTTTTTCATTATTTTATGGGGATTTCCATGATCCATGTTGAAAAATATATCCACATCTTCATCATCAAATCCATGCCCATTACCAAAGAACATCTGATTTTGACCGGGTCCAAATCCCATTCCAAATGTTTGAGGTGCTTCGCCAAGTGTTACTTTCATTTTTCGTTTACGATTCTTTCGGATTATATTCAATTCTACTTTTGAATCTGGATTATGTCCACGTATTTCTTCTACCAAATCACTGGGATTTCCCACATCTTCACCTGCAACAGAAACAATCACATCTCCAGCTTTCATGCCTGATTTTTCGGCAGGGCTATCTTCAATCACCTCTGTGACTAAAACGCCACCATTTTTTGCACCAAAATAGTCAGCCAACTGTCCATCTAACCCTTGAATTTGAACGCCGAGATATCCACCTCCAGTTTCATTTCCGCGCCAATGCATCATTCGCCTAAAATCATGGTCATCATCATGGCTATTCCCGTCATGATTCATGAATTGAGCAATGTTTATATCTAAGTCCATTTCTTCCAATTCTCTTTCAAGAGATTCCATGGCCTCTTTGTTTCCCATGGGAACTTCAAATTCTTTTTTATCACCATTTACTGTAATGACCAGTTTCAGTATTTCCCCATCTACATTGGCTTCCACATTGATATTTTTTGATTCCTGATTATCATCAGACGCGATCATGACAACTTTTTTCTTTACAACTGATCTCTCTTTTTTCCCATCTGCAAATCCAAGGGATAGGATAAATAAGGTTGATAAAACAATTTTAAACATAAGTTTTCCTTTCATTATATTATTGGATTAACACCCAAATTTACAATTGGTTCCAATTAGAAATTAAAGATGAATAATTTGGTTCAACCCTTTCCTTTTCAATGCCTTTAACGCTTCCGTTTTACTCAGGGTACTCAATTCAGATTCGTGGTCTTTTACAAATTGAATGACGCTTTTTGGGTCAATATAAGAATATTGTCGTAATGTCCAGCCAATGGCTTTACGAATAAAAAATTCTGATTCATGCATTTGTTTTTCACAATAATGAAACAGACGGTTTGAATCAGTTTTTTCCTTGAAATTTAATTGATGTAAAAGAGCCGCCCGACGAATCCACATGTTTTCGTGGTCAATCCATTCATCCATTATTTTTCCTGTTTCAGGATAATTGTAAACCACAGCCCCGACAAAATGGCTGGCAAGGGCATCCACTGTATCCCACCACGATTTTGTTGTAATGAGTTTCTGGATAAACAATATGGAAACGGGTGACAAATATTTTTTAAAACGTTTCCCTAAATCCAGCGCCACATATTGATATTCCCGCTTTTCTAATTCCCACAATGCCGAAATTAAGGTAACTAATTCAGATTCACTTTTTACGGATTTCCCCTGCCACCAAAGTCGTTGTAATTCTTTTCGCAGTGGACTTTTGATACCAAAAAATTGAAAATGCCCCTTCATATATTGTGCCATATGCGTGGCATTTTTATTATGAGTATTCTGAGTAAAAAGGTGTGTTAATTCATTTATTTTAAAATTCATCATTATTATAATTACGACCCAAAGAAAATAAAATATTCTCTATATTCCGGTTCCCATTTATAGCAAAGGAATGACCGTAAACTACAAAGACAATTTACTCCCAAGTATTATTGCAGGCACCATTAATGGAATTATTTTCATTGTGTCCGCCATGTCCTTGGCCGCCTTAATCTTTACGGGGCCTTTGGCTGGATACTTGCCTCAGGGAATTGGAATTTTATTGGTGGGGTCTGTCATATTTGCCCTTTTTTCCGCATTTACGTCAAGCTATCCACTCACTCTTATTGCACCGCAGGATATTCCAATTGCTATTCTTGCCTTAATGGCTATTACAATAAGTTCTGGAATCGGAGATCAGCTTTCTCCAGAGGATGTGTATCAATTTATTTTTGTCGCCATTGGCGTTACATCCATTTTGGTGGGATGCTTTTTTTGGATATTGGGTCGCTTCAAATTAGGGAAATTAGTCCGGTTTATTCCCTTTCCCGTTGTGGGCGGTTTCATGGCCGGGACCGGTTGGCTCATTGTAAAGTTCTCTTTTACCATGATGACAGATATGGATCTCACCTTATCCAACATATTCTTGTTTTTTAATATGAGTGTTCTAATTCAATGGGTGCCGGGTTTGGTTTTTGCTGTTGTTCTTTTATTGGCGAGCCGTCGAATAAGTCATTATTTGTTAACACCTGGAATTTTGCTTGGAAGCATTTTATTATTTTATGGGTTTACATCTTTCCAAGGATTGTCATTCAATGATCTTGAAACAGGCGGATTTTTGCTCGGCCCTTTCCCTGAAGGTGGACTTTTCCCCGGGACGCCATTTCCTTATTTATTGGATTTTCGTTGGGATTTATTTTTAACTCATCTTCCCGCCATTGCCACTATGATGATATTAAATGCTATTTCCATCCTGTTTAATTACAGTGGATTAGAATTGATTGTAAAAGAAGATTTTGATTTAGATAATGAGTTAAAAATTACCGGTTATGGAAATATTCTTGCAGGATTAGCAGGAACACCTCCCGGATACATAACTCTTAGCGAAACATCTATGGCTTATAATATTGGTGCCCGAACACGATTAGCCAATATTATTGTAGCACTCATGTGTGGTATTACATTGGTTTTTGGTGCAACAGTTGTGTCTATTTTCCCCAAGGTGATTTTAGGTGGACTGCTCTTGAATCTTGGTTTGGATTTTTTAGTGGAATGGCTCGTGGATACATGGAAACGACTCCAAAGAATGGATTATTTTGTGATAGTTATCATTTTGCTTGTAATTGGAACTGTGGGATTTTTGGAAGGTATTGTTATCGGCCTGCTCATGTCAATTGCTCTATTCGTCATAAAATATTCTAAGGTGGAAGTGATTAAATACGAGCTTTCGGGAAAAACTTTCAGTAGCAATGTGGGTCGATCAGAACCCATGAATAAAATTCTGGAAGAAAAGGGAGATCAAATTTTTATTCTACCGCTTCAGGGATTTGTTTTTTTTGGGACTGCCAATCAGATTTTGGAAAGAGTTCAGAAACGATTCGAGTCTGATCCTTCCAATAAGTTATCTTTTCTTGTATTTGACTTTAGGCAAGTGACTGGTGTGGACTCCTCCGCTGTGAATAGTTTTAATAAATTACAAATCATGGCAGAAAAAAATAATTTTCAGGTATTGCTCTGTGGGATGAGTGATGAAATCCACACCCAATTTGAAACGGAAAACCTCATTAATGATGCATCAGATTTATTTAATGTATTTAGTGATTTAGATCATGGATTGGAATGGTGTGAAGAATCCATTATTCAAAAATCCCTTGATGCCGAAGGACCAACTGACCATCCCATTCGTACAGAATCTTTTAAAGATAAGTTTCAGCAAGTTGCTGATTTTTTTGAATACCGGAAGGAACAAAAAGGAACTCGAATTATTGAACAAGGGAAAGATCCAGGTGGAATTTATTTTATTGATTCGGGTCAAATCTCTGTACTATTGGATACGGGCGATGGAAATGAAATTCGGTTAAAAACTATGGGAGCCGGAACCGTAGTTGGAGAGGTTAGTCTATATTTGGGCTCCAATGCATCGGCATCGGTGGTTACAGATGAAATGTGCAAAATATATTATTTATCAACGGAAAATTTTAACACACTGAATCGAGATGCTCCAGATAAAGCCAGCGAATTGCACACTTATGTTGTAAAATTATTGAGTGATCGATTGGCGGAATCCAACGCCACCATCCGCGCTTTGATGAGATAACTGGCTATTTGAGCAAAATCATTTTCTGTGTTTTTACAAACTCGCCTGCTACCATCCTAATGAAATAGATTCCGCTGGCGTGATTATTTGCATACCATTGGACCTCATGTGTCCCCGGTTCCAGTTTTTGGTTCACCAATGTTTCCACCAATCGCCCGGTTATATCGTAAATCTGTAGAGCCACTTCATTGCCTGTCTCGACCGGAATATCAAACCGGATCGTGGTGATTGGGTTAAACGGGTTGGGGTATGGTCGAAACAACGCAAAGGATGTGGGCAGTATATTTTCATCTGCATCCAGCCATTCCGGAATGTTGTGAATAAAAATATCATCAAATATCCATTCTGCAAAGCCACCTGTTAAATTATTGAAACGGAACCTAAAATAAAGGGAATCCTGATCTGTGAAAGGTGAAAGATCATAATGGTTCGGAACAAAGATCTCATATCCGTCAAATTGGTATGTAGCCAATTCAGTCCAACCGCCATTGCCATTGGTTATTTCCACAAATGCTTCATTCTCATTGAGGGTGATAACCATGGGAACAGATAACCAGACCTCATTAAAGTGAGTCAGATCAAGTGGGCGAAGGTAAAATGTTGTATCATCTTGTGAGCTATTTTCAACCAGTGCATTGTTAAATTGAAAAGAACCTTCAATATTCATAGTTTGAAATGATCCTTGAATAAAATTCCAATCACGTCTAATCTCATCTTCCCAATTTCCTAACACTTCATATTGTCCAAGTTGGAATGATTTTATTTCCGATGAACCCACATTCTCATTTTGGCTGGAGTCTGCAACAGTCACCCAGTAGGATACATCTCCATCAAGTCCTTCCCCAAAACCGGTAATAAATCCTGAATAATCTTTTTTCCAAACTTGGTTAATTCCATCGAAGACCTGATAAACTAATTCCATTTCTGCTGATCCGGTTGTCCCGTCTGGGAATTCCCAACCAAGAACTGGGGTTTGGACACCGAACCTGTCATCCCAAATACCCACTACTGTTACGTATTGTTTTACCGGGAGCAGGTAGTGTGCTTGGGGTAGGTTACTTAAAGAGTCAATCATCGGGAGAATTAAATCCGGCCCCAGTAACAGGGTATGATAATTTTCCGGTGCTGCATTTGGATATGCAATCTCCAATCCATCAAACTCTCCCAGTTGCAAATAATAATTGAATTCAATATCGGTATTCTCTCTTTCAATGATTACCGAAAAAAGAGAATCATTCACTTGACTTAATGTTTGGGGTTCAAAATAATCGGGGTCGGTTCCCCAAGCAGAGGCAAAAATAAAATTATCGTTGTTAAGCTGATCCACATTGTGGATCTGGAATATGAACTCGTAGGGGCCTTCATCTTCTGAATTATTCTCCGGACCGGAATAGATCGTTACATGGGGGAATAAATCCAAATTTTCTAAGTTGTTGTCCCAGAGCCAACGAATAACACCTGCATCTTCTCTTAGCCGTGTGATAGAGACCAAGTAATCAGTCCCTTGGGAGACCAACATGGCTCCTGCCACTGATTGCGACTCTCCCGGCATGAGAGAAAAAGGACCCATGGATGAAATCATCCGTCGGTCCGAGCTACTATACTCAAACATATCTACCCATCCCGAACCCGTGACTGGATCTCCATTACAAAAAAACGGTGTTTCTTCATATGTTGTTGGGTCAATGAAAGGCTCTCCCTGATAGTTTAGTCCGTTTAAATAGTTATATATCTCTTCAGGAGAATTCGGGTCGGGGAAAACCGGACTCCCACCTAAAATTATTGTAAATGCACTTAAATTGAGATTCCTGGAATCGAGGATTGGTTCACCAAATACCCAGGCAGTGTCACCCTCACTGGGCACAACCGGCCCCTGAAGCATTTGAACACCAATTGCTGGAACATTTTGTCCGTAAACAAGATCGTAACCTTCATTATAAGTATAGCCTAGGTTTTCTGCAGGGTCACAACCGGAAAAATCATCAGTGTGATTACCCAAATCCGCATCGCTCCACCAGCCAATAATTATAGAATCCAGTTCATTCTCGCCTGTGTTTTCAATTTCCCATTCCACGAATAGAGCGTTCTCCAATGGTGAAAATGTATCAAACCCATACACGGATATGCGTACAGTAAGTCCTAAGGGTGCAGTATTAAAAAAGTGCTCAGATTCATCAAAATCATTCATCACATACCAATGAAACATATCTCCTTTTATTTTAGGATGATCTCCATCTTGTGGGGAATACACACCATCATCATTTTCATCATGCCAGGGTGCTCCGTCATCAATGGGCCAATTCATGAAATTATCTGTGGGGAGATTTGTCTCAACAATCTCAGTATATATCATTGCGCCCTCAATGAGTGTTACGGGCAAGGGTAGCGTCATAGATGAAAAGGTGTTCCAGTCATTTTCCAGGAATGCATCCATCTCTGCCTTATGGATCTCAAAAATATGCCCCGATGTTTCTCCCCCATCAATTGACCCAGGGACAAACTCAGACAGATATTCACTGACAGCAGTCCTTATTTCTTCGGTGCCATTTATACTGCCTGCTGCCACCCATAGGCCCGATTGAAATATCACATTTTTGGGATCAACTTTTGGCCAATGCATCCCTGAATTACCGGATATATGGTAGGAGCTAATATCTCCATGATTCCCGTGAATATTAGAAATTTGGTTTCCATCCCAAATTGTATGTGCTTCATTTGCAGTTCGGGTATGGGAATAAGGTCGATCAGTTTTGCCTGATATAAGGCTTGTGAATAAAAAAAGAAAAAAGAAAATGTTTTTCATAGTAACCCCAATTTCCATTTTGCCATCTATTTATGATGAAGTAGCGAAGGTTACAAAAGAAAGGATGTTATTATCAATAAAAATCGGTTTTTATGGAGGAACCCGACCTTTTCAACGTGGAATCAGGCCTGTCCGCCAATACCCATAGATGGACCCATATCAATTCCGAGAGATCCTGTGGCTTGTTGCCACATTTGTTCAGGTTCCACATTAAAAATAAAATCTCGAGTCGTATTTTGCATGAGCCAATCACCATTTTCAATTTCACGCTCTAATTGTCTCTGTCCCCAGCCCGAATGACCCAACATTAATTTGAATTGGATATCCGGTTTTTCCTGGAGTTCTTTTAAAACATATTGTTGGCTCGTCATGGAAATATGGTCAGATAGTTGGATGGTCCCTTCAGATTCATAGATTGCATCGTGGAGAACAATGCCCCGTTCCAAAAGGACAGGTCCGCCGAAAAAGATATCATTCACCAGGGAATGAATGGCATCATCGCCAATATAGAGTTTTTCAAAAAGTCCCTTTAAATCCGGTTCTTTAAATTGTTTATTAATAATCATTCCCATGGCACCGTCTTTGTTATGTTCGCAAATATAGACTACAGCCTTCGAAAAATAAGGATCGGCCATGTGCGGCATAGAGATAAGAATTTTGTTTTTTAAAGAACCCATGGCTCAAAGTACCGATTCTGGGATTCAGTGTCAAGAGATTCACGAGTGTTTATGATGAAAAACTAATAGAATCAATAAAAATGGTTTAATCCTATAAGCTAATTACAAAATATTAGAATAATTGATTTAACGGTTTCCTATTAGATGAGAATTAAAAGCACAACTCTAATCGGTCTAGGATTATTTTGACCTTCCAAAAAAGTCATGGAAAAAAAGTAAATCGTCTTTGGGGTGATGTATCAAAAGTCTGTAAATTTTGGGATGTTCAAAATTGACACGAATTTTAAGCTGTAACTCTCAATGCCAAAACCCATAGATAAAATAATAGTCCGCGGTGCTCGCCAGCATAATCTGAAAGATATTGATGTAGAAATTCCCCGGGATAAATTTGTTGTTATTACCGGCCTATCCGGCTCGGGCAAATCATCTCTCGCTTTTGATACCATTTATGCGGAAGGGCAGCGACGGTATGTTGAATCCCTTTCTTCTTATGCACGCCAATTTTTAGGCCTTATGGAAAAACCGGATATGGACTCTATTGAAGGATTATCTCCTGCTATTTCCATTGAGCAAAAAGCCACCGCTCGTAATCCAAGATCCACCGTAGGCACTGTGACGGAAATTCATGATTATCTTCGTCTCCTTTATGCTCATATTGGGCGGCCTCATTGTTGGAAGTGCGGAAAACCGATCCGAAAACAGACCGTCCAGCAAATTGTGGATACAGTGAGCAAATTCAAAGCGGGAACCAAAATGCACATCCTGGCACCCCTCATTCGCGGTAGAAAAGGAGAGCATAAAGGTGTTATTGAAGAGGTCCGAAAAGAGGGGTTTCTTCGGATTAGAGTTGATGGCGATATCATGACTGTTGATGATAAAATTATCATCAATAAAAATAAAAAGCATACTATTGAAGTGGTGGTGGACCGCCTCATTATGAAAAAAGGGGTTCATGACCGACTTACGGAATCGATTGAATTAGCGTTAAAAATAGGTAGCGGTCTTATTGTTGTAAATCAATTGCCAAATAATGAACATATATTTTCAGAACATTTTGCCTGTCCCGATTGCGAAGTTTCCATGGAAGAGATGGTGCCACGAATGTTTTCATTTAATTCGCCTTATGGCGCCTGTCCCAAATGTGATGGCTTGGGGTCTCATATGGAAGTAGACCCAAATTTGATTGTGCCGGATAAATCCAAAAGTCTCATTCAGGGTGCAATTTCCTCACTGGGAGAACAGCCACGGGGTAATTGGTATGGCAGTATTTTGAAAAGCCTGGCCCGTCATTATCGATTTAATTTTACCACACCTTGGATCAAAATAGATCCGGATGTGCGGCAGGTTTTACTCTATGGTACCGGAGAACAAAAATTTAAAATGGAATATAGTTCGGAACGCTGGAGTGGAACATATTCCGGTGGCTGGGAAGGTGCGATCCCCAACCTCATGCGACGCTACACCCAAACTAAATCTGCAGGAATTCGTGAATGGATCGAGCAATTTATGAGCATGCGACCCTGTCCTGATTGTGGGGGGGCAAGATTAAGAAAGGAAACTCTGGGCGTGGAGATTAATGAAAAAAACATAGGACATGTTTCTTCCATGTCAATTAAGGATTTAAGCAACTTTTTTAGTACCATTGATCTTACAAAAATGGAGCATGCTATCGCCGATCAAATTTTGAAAGAGATTCGTCAGCGATTGAGCTTTTTGGTGAATGTAGGATTGAATTATCTTACCTTGGATCGTTCCGCCACCACTTTATCCGGAGGTGAATCACAACGAATTCGCCTAGCGACTCAGATTGGTTCTCAATTAATGGGTGTTCTTTACATTTTAGATGAACCTTCCATTGGTCTCCATCCAAGAGATAATAATCGGTTACTCAATACATTAAAATCATTGCGGGATATTGGAAATTCTATCCTGGTTGTGGAGCATGACAAAGAAACAATCGAAGCGGCTGATTATGTCATTGATTTAGGTCCCGGTGCCGGGAAAAATGGTGGAGAAATCACATTTGCGGGTACACCAGAACAATTATTGAAATCCAATAAATCACTCACGGGGCAATATATTTCCGGCAAAAAAGAAATACGCATACCGAAATTCCGCCGAAATGGTATCACAAACCAACTTGGCTTAAAAGGTGCCACCGGAAATAACTTGAAATCAATTGATGTGAATTTTCCATTAAAACGGTTCATTGCTGTAACAGGTGTGTCTGGAAGTGGCAAAAGCACTCTGGTAAATGAAACACTCTACCCGTTACTTGCAAAAGAATTAAATAGAGCACGTGCCTATCCATTGGGTCATGAATCTCTATCCGGTGTAAAGTTCCTGGATAAAGTTGTCAATATTGATCAACGTCCCATTGGTCGCACCCCTCGGTCAAACCCTGCAACCTATACCGGTGTGTTTACCTACATTCGGGATATGTTTGCCAAACTTCCGGAATCTAAAATTCGTGGCTATAAACCTGGGAGATTCTCCTTTAATGTAAAAGGTGGACGTTGCGAATCATGTACTGGAGATGGCATTATTAAGATTGAAATGAATTTTCTTCCAGATGTATATGTGACTTGTGAAGTGTGTGTAGGGAAACGATACAATCGTGAAACATTAGAAATAAAATACCGTGAAAAATCTATTGCTAATATTTTAGATATGCCCGTATCTGAAGCAATGGATTTTTTTAAAAATATTCCATCCATCTATAAAAAACTCCATACATTAAATGATGTGGGGCTGGGCTATATCCATTTGGGGCAGCAAGCCACAACACTCTCAGGTGGAGAAGCACAACGGGTGAAACTGGCAACAGAACTTTCCAAAGTGTCCGCCGCTAAAACGTTATATATTTTAGATGAACCCACTACCGGTCTCCATTTCGAAGATATCCGAATGCTTCTTCATGTGCTCAATCGATTGGTGGAACGAGGGAATACTGTTTTGGTTATTGAACATAATTTGGATGTAATAAAAACGGCAGATTGGATTATTGATCTAGGACCGGAAGGCGGCGATGGTGGCGGCACAGTTTTAGCCGTAGGAACTCCTGAAGAGATTGCCACCGTAAAGGCATCTTATACAGGATCATTTTTAAAAGATATTTTAGGTAAAAAGGAAATTGCAGCATGAAAACACCCGCAGAACTCAAACAAGATTTTAAATATTGGGAAATAACAAAAGACCTGATTGATCAATGTATTGATATTATGTTGAATCTGAGACAGAGTGGTCATCCCGGCGGATCCCGATCTAAAGTTCACGCTATGGTTTCGACCTTATTATCCGGTGCAATGCGATGGGACATCCGAGAAGCAGGAAAGCGTTTTGCAGATCGTTATGTTTTGGTGGCGGGACACTGTAATCCCGTGGTTTATGCAACGTTAGCGGTAATGAATGAAGCTTTAAGAATCAAATATCGTCAAACTGGGGATTCTAAATATCTAAATTTTAAGGGAGATGATTACCAATTGGTTTGGGAAGATCTTCTCACGCTCCGTCAAAATGGTGGACTTCCGGGGCATGCCGAAATGGAAGGGAAAACACTTTTCTTTAAGGCCAATACTGGCCCCAGCGGTCATGGATCACCCTATGCTGCCGGTGAAGCATTGGCGCTGAAATATGCCGGAACACCCGATGTAAAAGTATTCGCATTTGAAGGAGAAGGTGGATTTACAACGGGTGCGAGCCATGAAACCATTAATTCTGCCTGGGGACTTGGTTTGGGAAATTTGGTTTATTTTATGGATTGGAACGATTTCGGGATTGATAATCGTCCTTTTAGTTCTATTGTGTATGGTGGACCGGAAGATTGGTTTGGTTCCCACGGTTGGCATGTGGAAGGTGTTGAAGATGGAGAGAATTGGGAAGAAGTGACCAATGCTTATTACAAATTGTTGGTAGAAAATGCTGATCCCAATATTCCAAAAGTGATTTATAGCAAAACGCGAAAAGGCCGAGGCTACCATGTGTATGATAACAAAAGTCATGGCACCGCTCATAAGCGAAACTCTGAACTTTTTTGGAGGACAAAAAATGACTTCGCCCAAATATATAATATTGAATTTGACGGATTTGGAGAAGCAGAAGCAGATACATGGGATGGGCAAGTTCCCCAAGCAACATCCATGCTGAAAACGGTTTTTTCTGTCATGGAAAATAATCAGGGCTATTTGGATTATTTAGCCGATCGTTTAATTGAGATGGGCGATTCTGTACCTGCAGAAAATGCCAATTGTAAAGTCACAGTAAAAAATCCGTGTAATGACCCGGATCTATTTAATGTCGATGCCCTTCCTTCAGATCTTTTTGTGGCGCCGGGCGATAAGGCACCGAACCGTGTTGGCTTTTCAAAATATGCCAGTTATATCAATACTTTATCTGAACAGAAATATGGCCGACCTTTAGTATTAGCCATGAGTGCAGATCTTGCAGATTCCACAAATTTGTCGGGATTTTCCAAAGGATATAATGGGGCCGAAGACAAAGGTCTTTATGATAAAGTGACAAATACAGATAGTCCACTTTTTCCTCAAGGGATTACAGAATTTACCAATGCAGGAATGATGGCAGGAGCAGCTACCGTCAATTTCAACGAAGACCCCTATAAAGAATTCAACGGATTTTATGGGGCAGTCAGTACTTATGGTTCCTTCAGTTATTTAAAATATGGTCTTATGCGTTTGTTTAGCCAAATCGACCAAGATTCTGATTTAAAAGTAGGGAAAGTAATTTGGGTGGCTGGTCATTCGGGCCCAGAAACAGCAGAAGATAGCCGAACCCATTTTGGTATTTATTCTCCAGGCGTAACACAGCTCATGCCCGATGGAAAAATAATAAATCTTCATCCCTGGGAGCATAACGAAGTTGCCCCTTGTTTGGCGGCTGCCTTGAGTACGGATGTAGCTTTGGTTGCTTTACATTTAACACGACCAGCGATTACAATTCCAGATCGGGAAGCTCTAGGGATGGCCTCACATTTTGATGCAGCCAAAGGCGCTTACTTAATTAAAGATTATGATCCAAATTGTGAGAAAGAAGGCGTGGTCATTGTGCGGGGTACTAGTTCGACGAATTCGCTGATTCAAATTCTGCCGAGGTTAAAAGAAGATGGACCCAATGTAAAAATTGTTACCGCCATCAGTTGGGAATTATTTCAGCGTCAAACAGAAGCGTATCGTGATTCAATTATTTCTGAACAGGAATGGCATGATGCTATGATTATTACCAATGGCGGGCGCCGGCTCATGCATAAATGGATTGCCAATCGTATTGTGGAAGAATATTCCATGTCACCGGATCATGATAATTGCTGGCGTACCGGCGGAAGTTTAGATCAGATTGTGGCGGAATCCAAATTAGACCCGGATAGCCTTTGGGATGGGATTACAAAATTCGCCCAAGATCGTGATGAACGGTTGAACCGACTACGGAATGCAATCCCAAAATAAATATTATCCTTTCTTCATGTTGAGGATTCTGGTTACATTTCCTTGATTTAGTTGCAAGTCATTCTGGAGTTGGTTTCCGGCAAGAATCGCCAAATCCAGAAAATGATCTTGTTGAAATAAACCACGAAATGATGAATTTTTTCTTTTCTTTGACCCCTCTTTTGTTCCCCCCATTCACAAGGGGGGATTTAAGGGGGTTAAGAAAAATAGCCATCTTCCCCCTATTATTTTTATCGCTCTCTTATGGGACAACCATCCACGTCCCTGCAGATTTCCCCACCATTCAGGATGGGCTCAACACAGCCATTGAAGAGGACTCATGGGGAAAGATGGGGCAATAATAAAACTCTCCCATTTTTCTTTCTCTCCGTCTTTACGATGGTACTTTGAGAGTGTATCTTTCGAGTCGGATTAGAACCGATAAACATTCAATATAAAACATGACAGAGATTCATATAACAGATTCAGCACCGTTCGAAGATGATGTCGCGATTGAGAAATCTCTACGACCTTCCCAGTTTGATGAATTCATTGGTCAGAAAGAATTGGTTGATAATTTAAAACTATATATTGAAGCTGCTAATAATCGTGGGGATGCTCTAGATCATGTCCTTTTATTTGGTCCACCAGGATTGGGAAAAACCACGCTGGCCAATATTGTTTCCAAAGAACTGAAATCCAATATTAAACAAGCTTCCGGTCCTGTGGTAGAACGGGCAGGTGATTTGGCTGGCTTGATTACAAATTTGGCACATCGGGATGTGTTTTTTATCGATGAAATTCATCGGCTTAATGCAGTTGTGGAAGAATATCTTTACTCTGCTATGGAAGATTTTTCCATCGATATTATGATTGATAAAGGTCCCAATGCACGGAGTGTTCAATTAACGATTGAACCATTTACTTTAATAGGTGCCACCACGAGATTGGGGAATCTCACCTCACCTTTACGGGATAGATTTGGTGTGGTGCTCCGTGTTGATTATTATGAGGCAGAAGATTTGTTTCACATCATTAATCGATCTGCTGATATTTTGGAAGTGGATATTGATGATGAGGGTGCCATGGAATTGGCTCGACGCGCTCGTGGAACTCCACGAATTGCTAATCGTATCTTAAGACGATCTCGAGATTATGCCCAGGTAAAAGCATCTGGTAAGATTGATATTAATGTGGCAAAAGCATCTTTAGAAAAATTAGGAATCGATGATATTGGCTTAGACGACATGGATCGGAAAATTTTGGAAGTAATAATAGATAAATTCAATGGCGGTCCTGTGGGTGTAAAATCGCTTGCTGTTGCCATTGGAGAAGATCCTATTACGATAGAAGATGTGTACGAACCCTTTTTAATCAAAGAGGGATTTTTACACCGCACACAAAGAGGTCGTATTGCCCAAGAATCGGCCTATAAATTATTAGGTAAAGAATTAACAAAAGACCAAACGAGGCTATTTGAATGATCAATAAAAAGAAAAAGTATAAACTAGGTGATTTTAATTATATGTTACCAAAAAAATTCATTGCACAGTATCCAGAACCACGGAGAGATTATGCAAAACTGATGGTAATACATCGCGATACCGGAAAGATTGAGCATAGAAAATTTTTGAATATTACAGATTACATGCGGAAAAATGATTTGCTCGTTCTCAATAATACGAAAGTTTTTCCAGCAAGATTGTTCGCAACAAAAGACCGGACAGAAGCAAAAGTAGAAGTTTTTCTACTGAGGGAATTAGCGAATGACCTCTGGGAGGTTATGGTAAAGCCTGCTCGCAAAGTTCGAATTGGGAACAAATTGGTTTTCACCCCCAAATTAATGTGCGATGTAATTGATAATACTGTATCTGGGGGCCGCGTGGTTCGCTTCGAATATGATGGCGATAATTTTCACAGTGTCATTGATAAAATCGGTACTTCGCCCCTTCCTCCCTATATTGATCGCGATGCTGATTCCGTGGATAAAAAGCGATATCAAACCGTTTATGCATCTGAACGTGGCGCTGTGGCTGCACCCACTGCGGGTCTCCACTTTACCGATGGACTCATCCAAAAGGTTAAAGATAAAGGAATCAAAATAGAAACAATTACCCTGCATATTGGGTTGGGCACATTTCGACCTGTCCAAGTGGAAGATCTCAACCGACACCAAATGGATTCTGAATATTTTGAAGTGTCGCCCAAAACATCCATGGCAATCAACCAGGCTAAAAAACGACATAGAAAAATTGTTGCTGTTGGAACA
>Ga0066369_10000072_pt1 | contig 36435 bp, 28 predicted proteins | sample Knorr_S7_td_Bott_FD_70972 | JGI IMG/M metagenome (GOLD analysis project Ga0066369, IMG submission 70972) | Marine microbial communities from Southern Atlantic Ocean transect - Knorr_S7_td_Bottom_ad_4513_LV_A | ecosystem: Environmental > Aquatic > Marine > Oceanic | place: Southern Atlantic... | reverse complement strand
ATTTACTGGTATGTTAACGCAAACTACAACTGGTACTGGACAAGAAAATGAAGAAGTTTTTCAAGCTAAATAATATAAATTAAATAAACAAAAAAGTCTAATTTTTATTAGACTTTTTTTTGTTTTAAAAAAAATAATGTTATAATAATAATATGAAATGAAAATAAGGTAATTATAATGGAAAGTCAAGAAATAGTAGAATTATCAGAAAAAGATATAATAAAAAAAATAAAAAAAATAATGAAGAAAAAAACTAGTGAAAATATAAGTGCTGATTTTGAAGAAAAAAGAGCAGCTATGTCTTTATTAGGATTTGGGAACAATTCTCTTGCAGAAAGTTTATTCCCAAATCAAAAAGTTGAGTTTCCAGAAATAAAAGATAAAAGATTTATAGGCGATGCATTAATGCAGTTGTCAAGTGAAATGATTACTTCACAACATATTGATTTAGATTTACTACAAGAAATAGTAAAGGTTCAAAATAATATAGAAGATAATAACATGCCATTAAGCAATGAAGTAAAAGAAGTATTGATAGAAGATAAAGTACTAGAGTCAGTAGAAGGATTAAAAAGAGAAAATAATTTAAAAAGACTAAAAGCTAATATAGAAGAAGGTAGAATAGACGAAGACCAAGAGTGGATACAACTTTTAAAATCAAATACAGATTATAGTCAAATAAAATTAAATGAAGAAGAGCAAGCAAATTTTGTAAGTCAAAATCCTTCTAACAAACCCGCTCTTGCTGAAGTTAGTGAAAAACCCGAATACAAATCTGAAAAACAAATTCCTGTAGTTCAAAAAGATATACAAGAATATTGGAGAGAAAGATATATTCAAAAAATGAATGAATATGGATTAACAGAAGTTCATATGGATCAATATTTAAAACAAGCAAATAGAAAATATAAGGATAATAAATATGCAGCTAAATTATATGATGCATATGATTGGTTACTTGATAAAACTGTATATCCTTTTAAAGAAGTAAGTATTTCAAAATTAGATGATAATTACAATATACCAACATATTCATTATTTAAAGAGTCTCGTTTTGGAAAAGGAGTAAAATTTAACCAATTACCAGAGCCTGGTCATGATATGGCATATGAATTAGCAGCCTTAAAAGTAAGAGAAAGTGGAATACAAAAACCTTATGTATATGCAACAAAACCAACGAGTAATCAAGATTTGATTCAAAAAAATAGATTTATAGAGAATCAAATAAATGCTTTAATAGAATATGCAGATTATGATATAAATGATATAGATGTTCCACATCAATTCAAACCAATTCTTGAAAAAATAAAAAAAGAACAAGAAATGAAACAAGCTATGGTACTTGATCAAGAAGAATTATTACAAAAAGTTGTAAATGGAAATACAAATAAAAGCGAAAGAGAAATGTTTTTAGATAAAATAAATGTTACAGAAAACATAAACGGAGAGTTAGTTTCTAAAAACTTTGACATGAATAACCCTAACGATGTTTTATTACTTCAAAAAATATCAGAAGGAAGTAAAATAGAAGATAAAGGTGAAAGTGAAAATAATTTATTAAATTTATTAAAAGAAAAATTTAAATTTGCTCAAAATTATAAGCCTGAAAATCCTTCACCAAGTTTTCAAGATGTTGATTCAGTTAAAGAAGAAAATAAAAAACCAGTTAATAATTCAGAATCAGAAGATGATCAGCTTGTTAATAAATCAATAACTTTAGAAGAGAATCAAATTCTATCAAAAGAAAAGGCTCTAATAAATTTTAATGATTACAATGGTGTACAAACAGATCCAGAAACAAACGTAAACGAAGAGTTAGAAGCTATTTTATCCTTAAAAAAGAAACTTGATAATCCAGAAGTTTCAGAACAAATTGATAAACAACAAAAAGATTTAATAATAAGAAAAGGAACAATAATAGAAACATTTAGAAATAACCCTGAACTTGATGATGACGAAAAGAAGGTTATTGTTAAATTACTTGGAAAAGGTGATGTGAGAAAAAATTGGGATGAATTAACAATGGAAGCAATGGAAATGGGCGCATATAATACTGCTATCGAAAAACATGGTTTAACAGAACTTGATTCAACAGTTAAAAAATTATTAGGTAAAGTAGAAAATAATAAACCAAACGCTCCAAAACCAGAAAATAAAAAAGAAGAGAAAAACCAAAACAAAAATCAAGCAGAAGTTTATTATGATAATGAAATTGATGAAATTAATGACAAAATTGACGAAGAAAGTTTACCACTTCCTAATAATGATTATGATACAAGTTATGAATCACCAGAAAACGTTAAAATTGAAAACTCTAAAGAACCAGAAACGCCATTAAGTTTAGAAGAGAATAAAAGTAAAAATACTAATAAGAGCATTAAAAGAAAACCCAAATAAAAAAATAAAAAAGAGCTTAAAGCTCTTTTTTTACTATTTAATATAGACTTTTATATTCTTTATGTTATTTTATGTAAATATTTTGGAGTGAGAATAAAATAATGAAGAATTTATTTAAATATAGAAAAATTTCTAATAAAATAAAAAATATAGAAAAAATAGAAAAAGAAATTTATAATTTATCTAATGAAGAATTAAAAATAAAAATAGAAGAATTAAAAAATAATTATAAAAATAATAAAAAGATAAACTATGCATTAACTACTGCTTTGATTAAAAAACTTGTAAAAAATGTATTTAAAATAGAATTATTTAAAGAACAATTAACAGCAGGAATAATTTTAAATGAAAATTATTTAATAGAAATGAAAACAGGTGAAGGTAAAACCTTTTCAGCTATATATACAGCCCTTTTGTCATATATAAAATCAGAAAAAATGTATATATCTACTGCTAATACATATCTTGCTCAAAGAGATGCTGAAATTGCAAAGAAAGTGCTTGAACAAGTTAATATAACAGTTTCAACTGTATATGAAAAACAATCAATAGAAGATAAGATAAAAGCTTATGATTCTGATATTGTTTACTCTACTCTTCAAATGTTTGCATTTGACTATTTAAGAGATAATCTTGTTTATAGTAAAGAAAATATAGCTCAAAAAGTAAGAGACTCTATATTAATAGATGAAGCTGATTTATCTTTAATAGACCAAGCAAGAAGTGCGCTATCATTAACAGGTGATGATTCATTTAATGATATTGAAATGTATGAATCATTTATAAATGAAATAAATTTCTTAAAAATTGAAGAAAATGATTATGAATATGAAAAAGATACAAAGGCAATAATTATCTTAGACTCAGGTTACACAAAAATAGAAGATTTTCTAATTAACAAAAAATTAATAAGAACTAAAAATGAAATGTACTTGTCTAAAAATTTAAGATACTTACATATTATTACTAACTGTCTAAAAGCTAAACATGCATATATTAATGAAATTGATTATGTAATAGTAGAAGGCGAAGTAGTAATAGTAGACCATAAAACAGGAAGACTATCAGAAGGTCAAAGACTTGGTGGTGGAATGCATCAAGCATTAGAAGCAAAAGAAAATGTTGAAATACAAAAAGAAAAAAATATAGTGGGTTCTATTACAATACAAAATTATTTAAAAAAGTTTAAAAATTTATCAGGAATGTCAGGAACAGCCAAAATACAAGAAAGTGAATTTAAATCAATTTATGGATTAAAAGTAATAGTAATTCCAACTCATAAACCTAATAAAAGAATTGATTCACAAGATTTAATATTTTTTTCGAAGAAAGAAAAACTAAAAGCAATAGTTGAAGATGTTAAAGAAAAACACGCAAAAGGTCAACCAATAATGATAGGTACAATGTCTATTGAATCTTCAATGGAAATTGCAGACTTATTATATAAAGAAAACTTGAAATATGAATTATTAAATGCAAAAAACCATCAAAAAGAATCAAAAATAATAGAATCAGCAGGTAAAAAATATGCTATTACTATTGCAACAAACATGGCTGGTCGTGGTACTGATATTATGCTTGGTGGTAATCGAGAAAAAGAAGCAGAAAAATTAATAAATGAAAATAATATATCAAAAGAAGAAGCCTATAAACAATGGGAAGCTCAAAATAATGAAGTAAACGAATTAGGTGGTCTTTATATTATAGGTAGTGAAAGAAATCCTTCAAGGAGAATGGATAATCAACTTATAGGTAGAGCAGGAAGACAGGGTGATAATGGATTAACTCAGTTTTTTATAAGTATTGAAGATGAAATCATAGATGCATATGGCTTTAAAGGAAAAATGAGAAAAATATTAAATTATATGAAGGGTGTTGAAGGTAAAGGAGTTAGTCACCCAACATTAGATGTTCAAATTGAAACTTTACAAAAGAAAATTGAAGGTCAAAACGAAGAAGCCAGAAAATCAGTTCTTGGATTTGATGATATAAATGAAGAACAAAGAAATATTATTTATTCATTGAGAAATAGAATAATAGAAGAAGAAGTATCTTTAGATAAATTTATTATTAATTTTACAAAAGGTCAAATTGCTAAAATAACAGAAAAATATATAGATGAAGCATATCCAGCAGAATCTTGGGATTTAAAAGGCTTGGAAGATTATTTAATTAAATTATTTAATAAAAAAATAGATATAGTAAATTGGTTTGAAAAAGATATAAGTCTTGATATTTCTGATATAATGAATAAAATAGAAAGAGAGTTTAAAGAGTTAATTGAAGAAAAAAATAAAAAAATAGGCGAAAAATTTTTGATTTTACAAAAAGAGTTGATATTAAAAGTAATAGATAATCATTGGAGCGAACAATTATCAAACTTAAATGAATTAAAAAATAGAGTATTTTTTAGAAGTTATGCTCAACAAAAACCTCTTGAAGAATATCAAAAAGAAATTTATATAGAATTTCAAAGAAAAATAAATGCAATGGAAGAAGACGTTTTATTATCAATTAGTAATTATGAACCTATTGATATTTCTGAAATAATGTTTAGAAACTTTAGGTATGGTTTAAGTCCAATTATTGGTATAGGAATATAGTAAGGAATAAGAATGAATCAAGAAAAGCAAATAGATAAGTTAATATCAGCACTTAATGATAGACAAAAAGAAGCTGTTTTAGCAAGAGAAAAACATGTAAGAGTTCTTGCTGGTGCAGGTAGTGGAAAAACAAAAGTTTTAACAACAAGAATGGCTTACTTAGCTTTAATTGGGGCAGAACCTGAAAGTATTCTTGCTGTTACATTTACGAATAAAGCAGCAGGTGAAATGAAAGAAAGAGCAATGAAAATGTTGCCAAAGGAGCTAAATATTGATTCAAATAAAATGTGGATAGGTACATTTCATGGGTTGTGTAATAGAATTATCTCTGCCCATCATAATTTATTGAACTTACCTAAAAATTATGAAATAATAGATACAGATGATCAGAAAACAATATTAAGAAGAGTTCTAGAAGAATTACAGATATCTGAAGATAAGAAAGAAGTGATAAAGGAAATGCTGATTTATATAAATACAGCAAAGGAAGCAGGAAAAAGACCAGAGGCTTCTAAAAAACTATTACAGTCGCTTGGTTTTCCACCAAGTTATTTAAATATTTATAAAAGATATGAAGAAATAAGAAGAAGTTCTAATGCATTAGATTTTGGAGACATTTTATTATATGTAAAAGAACTTTTTGAAAGAAACCCTGCTGTTAAAGAATATTACCAAGAAAAATTTCAACATATATTAGTAGACGAATATCAAGATACTAATGAAATTCAAGAAGAATGGTTAAAAAATATATCTCTTGGAAATTATTTATACGTAGTAGGCGATGATGATCAGTCAATATATGGTTGGCGTGGAGCAAAAATAGATAACATAATTAATTTTTCTGATAGATATTCAAGTTCTAAAACTGTTAAATTAGAACAAAATTATCGTTCAACTAATAATATCCTAAATGCCGCAAATTATATAATAAAAAATAATACAAAAAGAGCAGGAAAAGATCTATGGAGTGAAAAAGAAGATGGCAAACCTTTAATGGTAAGACAATGTTTTAATCCAGATCAAGAAGCAAAAGTAATTGCAGAAGAGATAAAATATGAAATAGATATAAATGGTAGAAATCCAAGTGATATAGCTATTCTTTATAGAAATAATGCAATATCTCGTTCTTTTGAATCAAAATTAACTGAAAGAAGAATACCTTATAAGATAATAGGTGGTATTGGATTCTGGTCAAGAAAAGAAATTAAAGATGTATTGTCTTATATGTCTATGATAAATAATGAAGAAAATGATGTTTCTTTTGAAAGAACAATTAATTTTCCACCAAGAGGTGTAGGAAAAAAATCAATATTAAATATCATAGAACATTCAAAAAATAATAAAATATCACTTTTTGAATCATTAAATGAAATGATAATTAATAAAAAAATAAAAGGTAAGGCTTTAAATAATATAAAAGAATATATAAATATTATAGAAAAAGGAAAAAGAATGAAAGAACATTCTCCTTATAATATAGTAATGCATATACTTGATAGCACCCAAATTTCAGACGCTTATGATAAAGAAGGCGAAGAAAAAGCAGACGAAAGAAAACAAAATTTACAAGAATTAGTTTACTTTGCAAGAAATTTTAAAAATGAAGAAGAAGAAAAAACTGATTTAGAGGCTTTTTTATATCATGCTTCATTACAAAGTGATGCTGATAAAAATAAAGAAGGCGATAATGTACAACTTATGACAGTACATGCTTCTAAGGGTTTAGAGTTTCCAAAAGTTTATATTGTTGGCTTTGAACAAGGAATATTTCCTTCAAAAAGAAGCTTAGAGCAAAAAAAGCTGCTTGAAGAAGAAAGAAGACTTGCTTATGTAGCGATAACAAGAGGAATGGAAACCGTTGAATTTTCATTTTCTGAAAAAAGATATAATCAACCAGTAGAATATTCTAAATTTTTAGAAGAATTACCTATTGATATATTAGATTTTAAATCAGAAAATGATTATGGTATTTGTAAAATAGGAAGAAACATATTAAGAAATAAAAGTGATAAAGAGGATTCTGATAGAACTATTTCTGCTTCTACTAACTCCTATTTTGAAGATGAAAAACCGAAGTATGAAGTTGGTGATATAATGAATCATAAAAAATATGGTAAAGGAAAAATAATAAAAATTTATGAGCTTGATAAAAAATTAGTTGCTAAAGTTGATTTTGGTTTTATTGGTAAAAAAGATTTAATTATCGCTAAATATTAACAATATATTTTACTATATTTTTTTATTTGCAATAATATTTCTTTTATTATATAATAAAGTATAATTGATTTTAAAAAAATATATTATATGCTTTAAAAAAATATAATAAAAAACTTGACAAGCAATATAAAAGTATAGTATTATATTTGAAAAATATGGGAGATAAACAAAATGACTACAACAATTAAAGATATGGCTCAAAATGTAACTGAATTTCATAAAGCGATGGTTATTCCTTTCGAAGATACCACAATGACAATTCCACCAATTCTTTTTCATTCAATTGCCGCGAAAAAAGATGACGCAAGACGTTATTTCAAAAACATTGCAACAGATCTAAAACATCAAATTCTTTCAGAAGGTTTATTTGCTGAAAATGATCTACGTGGTAAACTATCTACAAAAGTTCAAGAACGAGCTTGGCGCGAAATTATTCATAATGCAAAAATTTCTGATCTAAATCTACAAGAATTTAAACGTGCAGTTGTTATTCCTTATGATACAACTACAATGACAATTCAATATTTCTTGTATGAACAAATGAAAAGTAAACTTGGTACAACTAAAGCAGCAAGAGCTTATTTCAAAGATACAGCTTCTCGTGTTAAAAAGGAAATGATTCAACGTGGTATAGATGAAAAACAACTACGTGGTAAAGTATCAACAAAAGTACAAGAAATTGCTTGGCTAGAACTACTACCTACTTCTATAAAAGAAGCTTCTATCAATGGTTAATTAAAATAATAAATATAAAAAAACCTGCATTATGCAGGTTTTTTTATGCAATTTTTTTCATAAAATAACTATTTGTAATTTCACCACTACTATAGTTGTTTTTATTATCAACTTCTGAAACTAATATATTTTTCTTTGAAGAAAGACATCTTAGTATTTTTTTATCTATATTTTTAAAAATAACATTTTTGTTTTCTGGATATATTAATTTTAAAACACTCTTTTCTTTATTAACTTGAAAAAATACATTATCTTTTGAATATTTATTTTCGAAAATTAGTAATAATAAAGCTCCATCATTTCTTCTGATTAAATTAAAACTATTATTTTTCATAAAATTCCTTTTTATAAATTACTTTACTCTATTATTATTATATAATAAAAATAAAAAAAATAAAAGATTGAAATAGAAAAAAAATAATATATAATAATTAAAATTAAAAAAAGGAATTGAATATGGCAAAAAAATCTAAGATAGTTTATGTTTGTGAATCTTGTGGAAATGAACATGTAAAATGGGTGGGAAAATGTAGTGAATGTGGTACTTTTGGAAGAATAAAAGAAGTTAATCTTGGAACAGCACCTTCAAAAAAATCAAGTTCTGGTGGTTGGGTAGGAAATGATGATAATGAAATTAAATCAGCAAATGAAATAAATAAAGATAAAAAAGAAGTTGTAAGAATAAATACTAATAATGGTGAATTAAATAGAGTTTTGGGTGGTGGTTTAACAAAAGGATCTATGGTTTTAATAGGTGGCGATCCAGGTGTAGGTAAATCAACATTATTAATACAGGTAATGTCTTCAATATCTCAACTCCAAAATGAAAAAGCTTTATATGTAACAGGTGAAGAATCATTACAACAAGTTTCAGATCGTGGTTCAAGATTAAATCTAAACATAGACGAATTAAAATTTTTATCAGAAACTTCTGTTGAAAATATAATTTACCAAATTGAAAAACATAGCATGACCGTTGTTGTAATAGATTCTATTCAAACAATAGTTACTGATTCTTCTGATTCAGTCGCAGGTTCTCCTTCTCAGTTAAGAGATGCAACAGCAAAATTAACTCACTATGCCAAGAAGAAAGGTGTTTCTATATTACTTATAGGACACGTTACGAAAGAAGGAACAATTGCGGGTCCTAAAATATTGGAACATATGGTTGATACGGTTTTATCTTTTGAAGGAGAAAAAGGTAGCAGATATAGAATGTTAAGAGCAATTAAAAATAGATTTGGTCAAGTTAATGAACTTGGTGTATTTGCAATGACAGATACAGGATTAAAAGAAGTTAAAAATCCTTCTTCATTATTTATTTCTTCCGAATCAACAGAAGCAAGTGGAAGTGCAATAATGGTTTTAAAAGATGGTTCTCGTCCATTATTATTTGAAGTACAAGCTCTTGTAAATGAAAGTTTTCTTGAAGCACCCATGCTTGTTCCAATTGGTTTAAATTATCAAAGAATAAGAATGATACTTGCAGTATTACAAAAACATGCAGGAATAAAAACATATAATCAGGATATATATGTGAATGTTGTAGGTGGAATGCAAGTTCCTTCAACAGAAACTTCTTCTGATTTGGCTGTTTGTTTTGCTGTGTTGTCTTCTCTTGAAGATAATCCTATTTCTAAAAAAATAGCTTCTTTTGGAGAGTTGTCACTATCAGGTGAAGTAAGACCTGTACCTAATGGTGAAGAGAGAATAAAAGAAGCAGAAAAACATGGTTTTGATTATATAATTGTTCCAAGATCAAATACAAATGAAAAATTAATTAAAAATTCAAAGATAAAAATACTACCAGTAACTAATATTATTGGTGCTATAGAAGAATTAAGAGGAATTACACAAAATAATTAAAATAATGCTTGCATTATTTCATTTATTTTAGTATACTAACTCTAAATTAATCCAAGGAGATAATTATAATATGAAAAGAAATCAAATGAACCAAATCCTAAGTCAAGCAACTGAAATTCTAGGCGATCACGGTGTTAATACTTCCCCAATGGCAACTCTTGTTCCAACTGTAATAGAATCAACAAGTAAAGGTGAAAGAGCTTTTGATATTTATTCAAGAATGTTGAAAGAAAACGTAGTATTTTTTAATGGTCAAGTAGAAGATAACATGGCTAATGTAATGGTAGCAAGTCTTTTGTTTCTTGAATCTGAAAATCCTGAAAAAACAATTAATATGTATATTAATAGTCCTGGCGGATCTGTAACTGCTGGTATGGCTGTTTATGATACTATGCAATTTATTAGAAATGATGTATCAACTCTTGTAATGGGTCAAGCAGCGTCAATGGGTTCTTGTCTTGCACAAGCAGGAACAGCAGGTTTACGTTTAATGCTTCCAAGTGCTCGTCATATGATTCACCAACCACTAGGTGGTTTCCAAGGTCAAGCTTCTGATTTTGAAATTCATGCAAATGAAATTCTACGAGTTAAGAAAGATTTAACTCAAATTTATGTAGAACATAACTCTGCTGGTAAAACTTTTAAACAACTTGAAAAAGATATGAATCGTGATAATTTCAAAAATGCACAAGAATCTCTTGAATATGGTCTAATCGATGAAATTGTAACTAAACGCCCTGTTTAATAATTAAGCAAATTATAGCTTTTTTATAAAAAATAAAACAAGAAAGCCTTCTTTTTTTATTAAAATTGAAGGCTTTTTTTTTGTTTTAAATATTATTAATAAAAAAAATAAAAAAAACGTTAAAAAAAGCCATTTTTAAAGGTTTTTTAATTGACTTTTTAGTTCGATATAATACAATAAACATAGACAAAAATATATTATATTTTAGGTATTTAAGGAGTTTATATGTCTCAAGATTATAGCGCTGCTGATCTTTCTGTATTGGAAGATTTAGAAGCAGTAAGAGAAAGACCAGCCATGTATATTGATCACACAGATCAAAAAGGTATTCATAAAATATTCGATGAAATATTTGATAACGCAGTAGATGAATATTTAGCAGGACATTGTTCAGAAATTTATGTTGAAATTGATCCAGAAGGTTATCCAGAAGGTTCAGTTTCTATAAAAGATAATGGTCGTGGTATGCCAGTAGATATTAATCAAAAAGAAGGAATTACTGGTATTGATATTATTTTCACAAAACTTCATGGTGGTGGTAAATTTTCAAACAAAACTTACAATGTATCAGGTGGACTACACGGTGTAGGTGCTTCTGTAACAAATTTCGTATCAGAATTTTTAACAGTAATTGTAGTTAGAGATGGAATTAAGTATAAACAAGAATTTGAACAAGGTGTAAAAAAAGGTAATTTACAAAACCTTGGTGAGACAACAGAAGGTAAAGGCACAGAAGTAATATTTAAACCTGATCCTTTGATTTTTGAAGATGCAATTGAAGATGAACAATATTTCTTTGATATGAAGCATTTAACAGAAAAATTAAGATTAACATCCTTCCTAAATAAAAAATTAAGAGTAACATTAACAAATAAAAAGAAAGATTTTTTTGAAGAATACTATTCAGAAGAAGGTATTTCAGAACTTGTATTAAAAAATGTTAAAAACAAAGAAAAATTATTAACAGAAAATACTGTTGATTTTCATTTTAAAGATACAATGACCGCAAAAAACAAAGTACAAGAAATGGAAGCAGAAATTTCATTTATTTTTGAAAGAGATAATTTCTCAAACAAAATAATGACTTTCGTAAATAATATTACTACAAAAGATGGTGGTAGACATTTACAAGGTTTAAATAAAGCATTTGCTCTTGTTGTAAATAAATATGGTCAAGATAATCTTAAGCTGGATAAAGAATTAAAAGTAGATGATATTTTTGAAGGTATTAGTTTAGTGTTATCACTAAAAATGTCAGATCCGCAATTTGGTGGTCAAACTAAAAATAGCTTAACTTCTGGTATAGCTCATACTTTCATTTACAATAAATTTAAAGAAGCATTAGAGACATATCTTGAAGAAAATCCAGAACAAGCAAAAGATATTGTTAAGAAAAGTTTGTTTGCAAGAAATATGCGTGAACAAATGGAAAAAAATAAATTAAAAATAAGAAAAGAACAAGAAACAAGTGGTTTCGGACCTTTACCTGGAAAACTTGCTGATTGTCAAAGTAGAAACATTGAAGAAAATGAAATATTTGTTGTGGAAGGTGATTCAGCAGGTGGTTCTGCAAAACAAGGTAGAGATAGAAAAAATCAAGCTATTTTACCACTAAGAGGTAAAATAATTAATGTTGCCAAAGCAAATGAAGTAAAAATCCATAATTCAGAACAAATATCTAACTTTGTAGACGCAATAGGAACTGGTCGTGGTGATAATTTTGATATGAAAAAGTTGCGTTATGGAAAAATAATCATAATGACCGATGCTGACGTTGATGGTTTACATATCGCAATATTAATGGAAACATTATTATTAAATGGTCTTCTTCCATTATTGTTAGAAGGTAGGGTTTATCTTGCCCAACCACCACTATACCAAGTGAAAAGTAAAAAAGCAAAAGCAAAACCTGTATATCCTATGAGTGACGAAGAATTATTAGAATATATAGGGGGCGATGAAAATAGAGATCAATATAATATTCAACGATTTAAAGGTCTAGGTGAAATGAACCCTACTGAACTTTGGGATACAACAATGAATCCAGAATCAAGAACATTATTAAGACTTGTTATTGATGATATAGATAAAGTAAAACAAGTTTTCGAAGATTTAATGGGTGATAACGTTAAACCAAGAAGTGAATTCATCGAACAAAACGCAAAATATGCAGAAATAGATTTATAGGAGTAAAGAATGTCAGATAATAATCAACCTCAATCAAAAATAGTAGACTTAAATATTGTAGAGTCTGCTCAAAAATTCTTTTTGAATTATGCAATGTCTGTAATCACAGATAGAGCACTACCTGATATTCGAGATGGTTTGAAACCAGTACACCGAAGAATATTATGGTCACAATATGAACTAAAAAATACACATAATGCAGTATACAAGAAATCAGCACGTATTGTTGGTGATGTAATCGGTAAATATCACCCGCACGGTGATAGTTCTGTTTATGATGCTCTTGTTAGAATGGCACAAGACTTTTCTATGAGAGTAGAATTAGTAGATGGTCAAGGTAATTTTGGTTCTGTCGATGGTGATAGTGCAGCAGCAATGCGTTATACAGAAGCAAGAATGAGTCCATTTGCTACCTCAATGTTTGATGATATGCCTTTTAATACGGTAAATATGCAAGCAAACTATGATGGTACTGAAAAAATGCCAGAAGTTTTACCATTAAAATATCCTAATTTATTAGTAAATGGTACAGAAGGTATAGCAGTTGGTATGGCTTGTCGAGTGCCACCACATAATCCTATTGAAGTTATGGCTTGTTTAGAAGAAATAGTTAAATCAAAAATTGAAAATAAAGAAATTGAAATTGAAGATTTAATTAAGTTAATGCCAGCCCCTGATTTTCCTACTGGTGGGCTTGTTCATAATTTAAAAGAAATGAAAGATGTATGGGAAACAGGTCGTGGTAGTGTTAGACTAAGAGCAAGATGGTATGAAGAAGAAAGTTCAACAGGAAATCCTGTAATTATTATTACTGAAATACCTTATCAAGTTAATAAAGAAAAATTAGTAAAAGATATTACAGATTTAACTAAACCAAATAAAGATAAAGGTGGAAAAAGAGAAATAGATGAAATTAAAAATTTCCGTGATGAATCTGATAAAGAAGGTGTTCGTATTTATATTGAACTAAAAAGAGATTGTGAAGCTGAATTATTTTTCAATAAATTAGCAAAAATAACAGAACTTGAAAAAAGTATTAGTTATAATGTTAATGTTTTAATAAATAATGAACCAAAACTTGTTGGTTTAACAACTGTGTTTGATAAATTTATTGAACATAGAGTAGATGTTATTACAAGAAGAACACAATATAAAGATGCAGAAGCTGCTAAACGTCAACATATATTAAATGCATTAGCAAAAGCTTTAGCTAAAATTGATGAAGTAATAGAAATTGTAAAAAAATCAAAATCAACAGCAGAAGCTAAATTAAATCTAATAGATTTTCTTGAAATAGATGAAGTACAGGCACAATCTATTGTTGATATGAGATTACAAAAATTAACTTCTGGTGAAATAGAACAAATTGAAAAAGAAGTAGCTGAAATAAATATTCAAAGAGAATATTATGCTAAACTACTTGGTTCTAATGAAGAAATATTAAAAGTAATATTAGAAGAAACAGCAAAACAAATATCTCTTTTTGTAAATACAAAAAACCGTCATGGCGATAGAATATATGGTAAAAGATTAACGGATTATGAATATAATAAATTAGATACTGATCTTGCTGCTTTAACAAAAGAAGAAGATTGTACTATTTTATTTAGTAATAATGGTTATCTAAGAAGAGTTCCTGTTTCTGAATTCGAACAACAAAACCGTGGTACTCGTGGTAAAAAGATCATGAAGTTAAAAGAAAAAGATTTTATAGCAAAAGCTATTAATTCTCATTCTCACTCAACAGTAATGATGGTTACAGAGAAAGGTAAAGTTTATTCAATGTATGCTTATGAATTAACAGACAACTTAGGTGGAAGACATATAAATAATATTTTAGAAATTGACAAAGATGACAAAGTATTATTAATGTTACCAGTAGATTACGAAAGTGAAGATGATTTAGTTATGGTAACAAAATCTGGAATGGTTAAGAAAACCAAAGTTACTGACTATTCTAATTCATTTAGGAAATCTGGACTATTAGGTATTAGGTTAAATGAAGAAGATACAGTAATTAGTGCTTCAACTTGTACTTCTGAAGATAAAGTAATGCTTGTTAATAATAAAAACAATATAATTATTTTTGAATCTAATACTATTAGACAATTAAGTAGAACTTCAAAAGGTGTACGTGGAATGAATCTTGAAGAAGGAAATCAAGAGATAATTGGTGCAGGAGTGGTTTGTCAAGGTGGTTTAATTGTTACTGTATCTGAAAATGGTATGATAAAAATAACAAATTCAGATGAATATAAAACACAAAAACGTGGTGGTAAAGGTGTTAAAGTATTCAAAGATAATGAAAAAACAGGTATGTTATTTAAAGCTATATCTGTAAATGATTTGTCACAAGATATTATAACTACTACTAAAAATGGTGTTTCTAATAGAATTTCACTTGAAAAAATTAATGTTACAAGAAGAACAACTTCTGGTGTAAAATTAATAAAAATAGATGATAAAGATAAACTAGCTGATTCATTTATTGTAGAACACCAAGAAGAAGTAGAAATATTAGAATCTGATTTAGAACAAGAAAACTTTGAAGAATTAAATCAAGAATAAGAAGTCTATAAACATTATATTGAAAGCCCGTTTTAACGGGCTTTTTTATTGATAATAAAAAAATCCCTTGAAAGGGATTTTTAAAAATATTTTTTTAATTAGGATATTTTCCTAGATTGTTTTTTTTTTGAATTGGTAGCTAATATTTTATTATAGTGTTCTAATGGTGAAATAGGAAGTACGTTATTTTCAAAATCCTGAACCTCTTCATTACTTAGAATATTATTAGGATTATTTATTGTAATTTCCATTTCAATGTGAGAGTTTATAGAACTATTAATAATAGTATCAATATTTTCAATTAATAAACTTCTATTATATAAAATATTATTTTCTTCTGTTAATTTTAAATCATCAAAAGCTCCAACTTTTATAAGCTTTATAGTATCATTTTTAAAAGTATCAATTTGATTTTGAGATTTTTTTGTTTTTATTTCTTCTGACATCAAATTACAATCAGTATATATAGGTATTATTCTTTCACAATATTCAAAAATATTAGTAAAATATCCATATTCTTGTCTTTCATCTAATATATTTTCTAAAACGTTATTATTAATTATATTATTTAAAGAAAAATCTATGACTAACTTTTCTTTACCTTGGGAATTAACATATATTGTCTCAGGACTCATATTAGAACTATTAATATCAGGTCTTTTAACAAAAGTTCCAAGTTCCATTAACTCATGCTTATATATATGTGTTTGATCTTTATTAAAATGAGCGTCATAAAATTCTGCTGGATGATAAACTTTTAAATACATTTGTTGATAGGCAATAGCTGCATAAACACAAGCATGAGCTTTATTAAATTGATAAGTACCCATTTTATCTTCAATATCTTTAAAAATATCAGTGGCAACTTCTTTTGATATATTATTGTTTATTGCATTATTTATAAATTTATCTTTAATTTCAGGAATGGCTTCAACTTTTTCTTTTTTAATAACACTTCTTAAATTGTCAGCTTCTGAATCTGTGAAGTTGGCTATTTTTTGAGAAATTTTCATTATTTGTTCTTCAAATATTATAGCACCATAAGTTTCTGATAAAACGCTCTCTAAATCAGGATGTTTGTAAACAATAGATTCTGGATTATTTTTTCCATCTAAATATTTTTGATATTGTTCTGGTTTATTTCCGCTTGCATCTTCTTCACCCATTCTAATGAGAGCCATAATAGCCGTTAATTCTTGAAAGTTTTTAGGCTGAATTTCTTTACACATTGTAGCCCCTATTCCTTGAGGATTATCTTCTGTAACTTCTGATTCAAGTTTGAATCTTGAAGAAATTTGGTTTATATGTGAAAGTAATCCTTTTGAAAGAAAATGAAATACTTTTGGATCATCTAAGTTACTTGTTGCAATACTTGCTAAATCAACGTTAGAATTTTTAGCAGCTAAATTTAATTTTTTCAAAATAACACTTGAAAGAATATCCATTTTCAAGTGTCCCATTTTTTGTATATAATTTTTATCTACTTCAATATAACTATTAACACCAGTTTGTGTTTCTACTGTTGATAATGTTTTTTGAATTGATTTATTACTTAATATAGCAGTACCAATACTAACTTTTCTATTTCTAATTTGATTTTCCATTCTAATAGATAGGTCTATTATTTTTTTACAAAATTTATCGCCATTATATATTTTTTGAATATAAGGGTTTGTTTCAAGAATTTCTGATAATTGTTTTTTACTTCTTTTAAAAAAAGATAGACTTTTTGAAATAGTATTATCAGCTATATTTAATTTTTGTTGAAATTCAAGATCTTGTGTAGCATAACGCTTTAAAGAGTTAATAACAAAATCATAAGTTGAACTTGATTTAGATAGAGTATCATAACTAACTAAGTTTGCTGAATTTTCTGCGCCATATCTATCTCTTAATAACTGTAACATTTCTAAATTATCACTTGTCTCAATATCAAGATCTGGATATTCATTTCTACCTTTATTTAAAAATCTACCAAACATTAAATCATGCTGAATAGGATCAATATCAGATAAACCTAAAACATGAACAATTAAAGAAGCCGCACCTGAACCTCTTATTGCTGTTGTTTGACCAGATTCTTTTGCTGAATTTGCTATTTCATTAACAATAACAAAGTAATCTCCAAATCCCATTTCATTAATAGTTTCTATTTCAAGTTTTAATCTGTCAATATATTCCTTTCTTTTTTCATTTGGAATTTTAGTCTTAAAATTAGCCCATTTATCTTTTATAATAGAATTTAATGTTTGCTCTTCTGAAAGTTTAGGGAATTCAGGATCTTTAAATATTTTATATTCACCAATTTTAGGAACAATACTATTTTCTTTTAATAAGATACCTTTACCTTGTAATTTTGAAGAAAAAGCTGATAATGATTTTTCTAAATCTTCTTCGTTTAAGTAATAATCATTTTTATCAATAAATTTATCTGGCACTTTTTCTTTACTTTTTTCTAAAGATTTTTTTAGATGTGAATATTCATGAAATTTATTCATTTGTAAAAAATATAATTCTTTATCTTGAAATCTATTATTATTTGAAAAAATAACTCTATTTTTTTTTATTTTACCATTTTCTTCATTTTTTACAGCAGAATTGTTAATTGCCCCCATTAACCTTTGAGCAGCATCAATTCCTACTTTTTTGTCATTATTGGGTTGTATTGTTCCTATTAAATTTAAACCAAAAGAATTGTTTATTCTAGAAAATATTTCATTATACTGTTCTTTATTTGTGATATTATAAGCTATTGAATTTTTAGCACCTTCTAAAAATAAAATATCATCTGAATTATTTAATATTTCTTTTAAATCTATACTTCTAAATTTACTATTTTTAAATTCACCAAGTTTAGATACAAGTCTTTTTATATTATCAAATCCCTTTTGATTTTTTGCAATTAGAGTAATATCACCAATATATTTATCATTATCAGTAACACTAAGTGTTGTACCAATAATAGGTTTGATATTATTTTTAATACATTTTTCATAAAATTCTGGAATGCCTGATAGCGTATTTAAATCCGTTAATGAAGCATATGTTTGATTTTTTTTCTTTGCATTATCAATAATTTCATCAATAGTCAATAAACCCCCACTCACAGAATAATGAGAAAAGTTAATTAAGTTTATATAATTTTCCACTTGTTTTACCTTTTTTTATATTATAGTTATATTATAACTTGAGAATTAAAAATATAAAAATTATTAATCAAAAGTTTTTATTTTTTCTATATTGTCAAGCATTGCTTTTGCCATATTAATCGCGGTCTTTTTATTTTTAGAAACACATAAATATCCAGTTTTATGAACAAAAACACTACCTTTTAAGCCAGTTCTTAATATTAATTCTTCATCTGATAATCCTCGCCAAGATTCAGGCGCTAATGCAGAAATGATACAATCTTTATTTCCATTATTAAATTTTTGTTTTGTTATAGCTTTTGAATACCATCTTGAAGAATTATCTGTATCTTTTTGCTCATATATCAAAATTAATGCATTTGTTTTTTGTGATAGATGTTTTAAGAAAGATCCATTATTTGATATTGAGCTAATAAATATTTTATTGTTATCATATTTTTCAAGATCTTCTCTAAATATAGAATGCAATTTATCAGAATGATTTTCTTGATAAAAAATATTATCTAGATAAACTTTTGCTATATCTAATGCTTTGTTAAAATCTTCTTCTTTATTATTATCTCTATTACATATTTTAATCATGTTAGAAAGCGACCAAAAACATTGTCCATTGTCATGAGCATCTATTTTTTTTATAAGTTTTTTTTCTATATTACTTAAAGTGAATTTTGAAAACTTTTTTAAATAACCTCTTTTTTTTAAAAATTCCCAAACTAATCCACAAGAAGAAAATAAAGTATCTTCATTATACCAAGTTTTATCAAATTCTCTTTGATGATGATCAAAATTTCTTTTATAAAAATTATATTCTCTTCCTACATCTATTACAAATATACTCTTATCTTCTTTTGCTTCGTTTAATATTTTTTCATCTCTTGTTCTAATTACTTCAATTTTTGAAGTAATAAATTTTTTTATTAAAGCAATAGCAAAGACTTCATCTGTATGGAATGTTCCATCATGCGTTACTATTTTCATATTATCCTCTTTATATTTATTAAATATGAGTATAGCAGAATAGTAAATAACTTCAAGAATAATATAAAAAATAAAAAACATGTTAAAATAAAAAGTATAAAAGGAAAATTAATATGGATAGAAAAAAATTTATAGAAATAATGCACTTTGAAAATCATGGAATAAAAGATGATTATAAAACTTTCAAATTATTTCCAAAGGATTCATTTTTTAGTGAAAAGGTTGAAGAAGAAAATGGTTTTAATAATGCTTTATTCTCATTACATCAAAAAATAAATAAAATAATAAAAAAAAATATTAACAAAGAAATAGATTATAAAAGTTTTTGCTCTAATTTAATTGATAAAAAATCTATGATTTCAACATATAAAGGTGATTTTTTGACTGTATCTTATAATAAAATTTATAATTATCTTGTTGATAAACAAATAATAAAAAATAACGAGAAAACAAAAATATTAAGAATAGAAGACAAAAATGGATTTGGCATGTATAGAGCAATGGAAAATATAGGAAAACCTATAAACGTGGAATTTGATTTTTCAAGAGTAAAACAACCTTCTCCTATGGAAGATGAAGTATTAGCAAGCTTATATCATAACATAACAGAAGATGAAAATGAATTAGAAAAATGGTATTTTGGATTTAAAAATAAAAGTCAAATATTTAATTGGCTCGAAGAAGAAGAAGAAAACTCAATATATGAATTTATAATAAAGCATAATCCAGATATGTTGGTTGTTGAATATGAAGTACCAAATACTCATTTATTAAGTTCGGATAAACAATCAGTATTTTTAAAAGAAAAATCAAAAATACTAAATAAATATAAATTAAAAGATTTAAAAACAAAAGAATCATTAGAAATACAAAAAGAATTAAGCAAAAAAAATAAAATTAAAAATATTAAAAAAAATAAAATAAATTGATTTTTAAATCTTTTGATGTAAGATAAAATAAAATATAATAGCATAATAAGGAAAAATAAATGAGTCTTAATATAGAAAAAAAAGGATTTAAAGAACAAGTAAATTTTGTTAAAGAGTCTTTTTCTCTTATGAAAATCCATTTCAAAAATATAATGTATTTTTCAATGTTCATATTAATATTATTTACTGTATTTGATTATTTAAATAATAATGTTTTTATGATAGATCCCACAAAAATATCACCAGAAAATCCGTATTCGCAAAGTTCTATTATGATTATGGTAAGTGAATTTGTTAAAACAATTTTTTATTTATATATTATAGGATTAATGGGACATTCCTATTTATTTTTTGAAGATAATATTAACAAATTAAAAATATTGAAATCATTTGTTAGTATAAAATATTATTTAAATTTAATGTTTTTAGGATTTTTTATATTATTAATAGCCCTATTTTGTGGACATATAGGCTTACCGTCAGGGTTGGTTGAAGGTTTAATTCAATCAAATAATGATCCAGAAAAGTTTAATTTAGTATTAGAAAAATATGCAGCAATTATGACAACAACAGATTTTGTATTATTAATTGGATCATTTATATTTTTTGTAATATCCTTTTTGTTTTTATTATTTAGTTCTTACATTAGTTATATTAATATTAAATTAAATGATGTAGGTGTAATAAAAGGTAATTTAAAAACATATTTAGGGTTACTAAAAAATATATTATATTGGATTATTCCTTGTGGTTTATATTTTATAGGTGGTGGTTTATTAATTAACTCTATAATGGATATAAAAGAAATAGATACAATATTAGAACAATTAATAAGAAATGTAACTCTTGCGCTTTATTTAGGATTTGGTTCTATATTAATTTTCAAATTAAAACATGAAATATTTCCAGTAACAGATAACTTTGATCCAGAAAAAGCTGAAAAAGAAAGAATTAAAAAGAAATACGAAAAATAGTTTAAATTAATAGAAAAAGACCTTTTAGTTAAAGGTCTTTTTTGTTATAAAATATAAAATATTTATTTATTTGTCTTCATAATTTGAATTTGCTTCTAATAACTCATTAACATCATCCATATTCTTCCAACCTTCTGAAATATCACTATCCATTAGATCAAAGGGATCTTGAATATCTGGTATTACTTGGTTCTTCGTTTCTATGAATTCAAAATTATTATTTATAACTCCTTTTTTAATTATAAAGGAATCATTGAAATATTCTGAATCTTCTGCTCTGTTATCAAAAATTATAAACAAATAAGCCGCTAATATATTACTAATATAATTAGAAACAGATACATTAGTAAATTGAAGAATATCACCAATTCCACTATATAATAAGTTATTATTTAGGTTATTAATGCTATATAATTCTGATATATCATCTCTTTGTTTTGTCTCTTTAACATTTTTAATAATACCACCTTGATTTATACTAAAATCAAATAATAATGTTTCTTTTTCTATGCTTTTTATATAATCTTCATTAAAAATATTTGAACATTGTTTATATTTGTCACCAATGGCACTTACAATAATATCTGATTTCTTAATAGATTCCTTTAATTCTACTTCATTATGTATAGAAAAAAATGAATAAGAATTATTATCGCCTAAAATAAGTGCATTTTTATCAAAAATTGTGATATTACAATCAAATGCATTAAAAATTTTAGCAATTTCCTTTCCAACAGTTCCATAACCTAATATAGTAATATTTGATTTTTTATTAAATGGAATGTTACCTAGAATGATTCCTTGTCTATTAAGTATACTCATAATCATATTGAATCCAACTTTAGCACTTAATTTTGATATAATTTCTTGAATAATTCTTTTACCATTTTGATTTTCTATATACTCAATACCAATTAATGTTGCTTTTTTATTAGCTATTCTATCTATTTTATTTTTACTTCTTAAAGCATTACTATAACAAACAATAACATGTTCCTCTTCTAATAAATCAATAAAATAAGAACTAAAATTATAACATGTTATAAAATTGCATTTATCAAGAATTAAATCATTTGATTTTAATCTGAATGCTCCAGATTCAAGAAAGTCATATCCTGCAACTTTTTTGAAAAAATCTACATATATATCTTTAACTTCTTTATAACTTTTAAAAATTTTTTCTTTACATAATTTTTTAATTCTTAATTGAATTTTATTTTCTATATTTATGTATTCCTTGATTGAAAAAGTGTTTGATTCTTTTAGATTTTTCTTTATAAATAAAATTATTTTTTTTATTTCTTCCTTTTCTTTCAAAGTGAATTTTGAAGATTTTATTAATGTTAATTGATTATAATAATCTCTCTCTATATTAGTTGTAAAAAAAATATTATTACCACCTTGTATAATCAACTTGGCAGTTTCAGGAGTAATGAGATAACGATTATTTTTTTCTTCTGAAAGAATACCAATATTCATAATTTTCCTTATAAAGATAAAGTGTATATTATAAAAATTATAACAGTAAAAAAAATAAAAACAAGAAACAAAAAATCTATATAATTTTAAGATAATCTATTAGGCATAATTTATTTGAGTATTCTATATTTCTTTCAAAAAATATTTCGTCATTTATAACCCATTCCATTTTGTTTTTATCATCAATATTACCAGTAAATAAAATAATATCATCATAATCTACAACAGTAGAATAGTTAGGTAATGCTATATAATCATCTCCCTTGTATATCATTAAAGGAACAGGAAAGCTATTTTTTTTATAATTAGCAACCATTAAATCTTGTATTGTTATTTTTTTATCTTTATCTAAGTGATTTGTTACAACCAATGACTTTTCTTCATTAATATGAAGACTCCACACATGATTTTGTTTAATATTTTTTAATAAATCATAAATATAAGATAATTTTTCTTCTGTTTCTGTTTTTTCTATTTGTTTTAGAAATTTAAATAATAAAGGTTCACTAATCATGGGAAATATTTCTCTAACCAATAAATGATTAGGCTGTATAATAAAATTAACATTTAATTTTTTAAATAATATATAGTTTTCTTCATTGTTTAATATAGAAATAATAAATATATTTGGATTAATTTTTTTTGCAGTATAAATAGTAGATAAATTTTTATGGTCATCTTTACTAGTAAGAACTAAAACATTACTATTTACTATATTAGCTTGTATAAGATCTTCTTGATTAACTCCTTCAAGATTAATATGATTATGATTGGAAAGAATATTAAGTTTATTCTCAGTTTCATATAAAATATTAATATTTTTTACTTCGTTTTTAATATTTCTATATAATATTTTTCCAAATTTATCAAAACCACATATAATCCAGTTAGTTTTTGGTAATTTTTCTAATGGATTTTCATTAATTAATATTTCCTTTGTTAGTACATCTTTAATATTAATAAATTTATTTTTAATTAATTTATTTTTAATATATTTTCCAAATAAAGAATATGGAGAAACAACAAGGTTTGTATTAAATGAAATCAAATTATTTTTGACTTCTAAATGATGTGCTCGTGATATTATATTAAGATTTTGATTTAATATTCTTGCATTCAAAGCCGCTTTTAAATTTGCTTCCTCATCAGAAGTTGTCAATATCAAGCCTTGACAATAAGGATTTAAAACTCCTGATATTTTCAATAATGATAAATCAGAAATATCACCATACATAAATGGTATATTTACTTTATAGTCAATATAATTAACACTTTCAATTAGCATTTTATTTTCTTCTATAATAACAACATTAAGTCCGTGTTCAACTAAATTTTTTGATAATAATTGTCCAGTTCTCCCAAATCCAGCTACTATATAAAAGGGTTCTTTTAAATTTTTTATTTTTCTTTTAAAAAAATAAGTTTTTGTTTCTAATTTAATTAAGGGATCTTGCATAATAGTTATGATACGTCCAATACTTATCAACCAAGATGTAACTGTCATAATTGTACATATCGCCATCCAAAATTTTTGATATTCAGTCCAAGCGTAAGGGGTTTCACCAAATCCTACTGTTGTGGATGTATATATTACAATAAAAAAGGCTTCAAAAAAATCTAAATAATAAACATTTCCATTATTATCATAAGTAGGAATTAAAACCAAACCAATAATAGAAATTGTATAAACAGTAATAAGTAAAATTAAAGGAAATTTAAGCTTTGCTATAATTAAATGTAAAAATTCTTTTTGTTGATTCATAATTACCTTTTATAAATAATTGCATCTATAATCAAAAGAATAACTGAAAATAAATTTGCTAAAAATGCTCCACCTGAAAGACTTACAATACTTGGTAAATATAAATCTATATTTCCCGATTGAGAAGCAAAAAACCAAATAATAGAAGCAACAATAAGCTGTAAACAAGAAACGCCACTTGTAGCTAATTGTATTGAGTCTATTTGGGTTCTTGTTCCAAGTTTAAGAGTTAGAGCAATTATATTAACAATAATTGCAAAAAATAATTCAAATTGATTATGGTGATTTATATTATCTATATCACCTATAAAAAACCCAAAATTTAATGTAGTTGCTAAAATAATGAAGAAAGCAAAAAAAACTTTATTTGACATAAATTCCCTCTTGTGGTATATTTTATTTTATTAACGTTAATGTATCATTGTATTATAAAAAATCAACCATAATATAAAACATTTATAAAAATTTAGGAGAAAATAAATGTATAAAATTTTTGCTATTTTGTTAACTTTTTTCATAGCATTTAATAGTCATTCAGAATCACTATCATTAGGTAATGATTCTTTAAATAATAGTTTATCGAGTGATTCTTTTGGAAGTCTTTTTGATTTACAAGAATCCCCTTTAACAGCAGAAGAAGCATTTAATGTAAATTATAATATAAAAGATAAAAATTTATCAATAAATATAAATATCGAGCCAGAGCATTATCTTTACTTGCATAAAATTAAGTTATTAGTAAATGGAAAAGAAAAAAAGTTTGAATTCAATAATTATGTAAATAAAATAGATGAACATTATGGTGAAATAAAAGCAATTTACAATACATTTAATATAACAGTTAGCTCAGAAGAAGAAATAAATGAATTTGAATTTGAATATCAAGGTTGTTCTGAAAAGTTTAATATCTGTTATCCAATGCAAACAATAAAAAAAAAAATAGATAATAAACCTAAAGAAATATCAAAAAAAGAGTTAACTATAAATGAAGAAGTAATTGTTAACAAAAAAAATATTGTAGATATTGAATCCACTAAAAAATTAAAAAAAATAGAAGAAGAAGTTAATGATTCAATATTAAATTCAAAAAAAGATTCAGAAAAAACAAATAAAATAAATTTAGAATTTTCAGAAAATAATGTAATAGAAATAGAAAAAAAATCATTTCTTAGTAACTATATAGATATTGATGAAATAACTAAAAATATATCAATTGACAATAAATTAAGTACATTCTTTATATTCTTTGTTGCAGGAATTTTAATTTCATTTACACCTTGTGTTTTACCAATGATTCCTATTATATCAAGTATAGTTATAGGGAATGATGAAAAGATATCTAATTTAAAAGCGTTCTTTTTATCTTTATCATATGTTTTGGGATCTGCATTTACATATGCTATTTTTGGCGCAATAGCAGGTTTATTTTCTCAAAATATACAAATATATATGCAAAATCCTTACGTTATAGGAATTTTTTCAATTCTTTTATTTTTGCTGGCTTTATCTTTGTTTGATTTGTATGAAATAAAAATGCCAAGTAAAATAACCAATAAAACAACAGAAATATCAAATAAATTAAAAGGAGGGAAATATTTAACTGTATTCTTAATGGGTATTCTTTCTACTTTAATTCTTTCTCCTTGTGTAGCTGCTCCACTAGCTGCTGGTATAACTTATATAGCGGCAAATAGCGAAAGTTCTGGTTCTATTTTGTTCGGTGCTTTCAGTTTGTTTTCTTTTGGTTTAGGTATTGGATTAGTATTAATTACAATAACAACCCTACTAAATACAGTTAAAATAAAAAGTGGAAATTTCATGAATGAAATAAAATATTTTTCTGGATTTTTTATAATTATTGTATCTGTATTTATTGCATCCAGAATAATTCCTGATATAGTGACTTATTATTTATATCAAATAATTATACTATCATATATTATAAGTATATTTGCCAGAAATTATGAAAAATTAAAAAAGGGGTTTATAATGATAATAGCTTTATTAGCAACAGTTCTATATTTAAATGATTCAAATAATATTGATAATGCTGTTTTTGAAAAACAAAACAAAACAGAAGTGATTAGTCAAAAATTAAATTATGATTATGTAGAAAAATTAGAAGATATTTCTGTAGATAAAGAAAATGTTTTGATAAAATTTACAGCAGACTGGTGTACATATTGTAAAAAAATGGAAAAAGATATTTTCAACAATCAGGAATTTTATAATGAATTATCTAATTATAAAATATACGTTGTTGATTTAACAGAAACCAGTAAAGAAGAAGAAAAAATAATGTCTAAATTAAAAGTTGTTGCTCCACCTGCATTATTTTTCTTTAAAGAAGGAAAACCAATCCATTATAAGATTGGGGAAGTTAAAAAGTCTGAAATGAAAGAAATTTTAGAAAAAATAAAATAATATTTTATAAAATTATTGAAAAAAAATATAAATATAGTATAAAATTAGAAGAAAGAAGTAGGAAATTAATATGAGTATAACAGAAGAAGAAGAATACAACTTTATTGAAAAAGAAGATTTAGAAGAAGAAAAAGAGCATGAAGTTCCAGAAGTAAAAGGGGTATTAAACACAACTAAAACTTCAGAAGTTAGGAATAAAAAGCGATTAAAATCTCAATTAAATAAGAAAGTAGCACCTTTAATGAAGGATATGCAAGGTGTAAATAATGAAATACTTTGGGAAATGGAAGAGATTTTAGAAGATATAATAGAAAGAAATGGTAGTTATAGTGAATCTCATGAAGAAGCATTAAATAATCTTGCCGATATTATTGCCTATCATAGAGTTATAGATGAAAATATAGATTCTATTAAAGAAATAGTAGATAAATTATAATAAGGCTTGAAATAAAAAAAAACTATTATATATTTAAAATAACGGAACAAAAATATAGGGAATGTTTATGAATTCAATCATAATAAAAAACACAGAACAGTTACTTAATATAAAAAACATGTCAGAAAAATTATCACAAATTTCATTATCATTTAAAATAAAATTAGAAGAGAAAAAATTATTTGAAGATTCAAACTCTCTTGATGTAATGGATACAATTTTAGATTTTTTCATAAACTGGACAGAGGAATTTGAGACATATACAAATAAATTATCTGTTAATGATAAACTAATTATAAAATCTAGTGAAAAAAGAATGATTAAGGATATGATTCTTTTTTATGAAACAGAAGTTAATGGTATAGACAAAAACTTTTTATTAAATCAAAGCGAATCTTTCAAAGAAATACTTGAATCAATAGGTATATTTGAAAAAGAAATGATATAAATTAATAATTAAAAAAAAAACTCACTTTAAAGTGAGTTTTTTTTGTGCCTAATTATATCAAATTCATTTAAAAATAGCAAGTTTTTTTTGATAAAATGTTGACTATATTTAAATTTAAACTATAATTTCTTAAGATATTACAAGGGAGAATTATATGTCAAAATGGTATGGTAATTTATTTGCTTATAAATTAAATAATAAAGTAAGTGAACAAGATATAAGAAAAGTTGAAGATCATAAAATTAGAGAAATAGGTCAATCAGAAAAAGAAGTTTCTGGTTGGGATTATGTTTTAGAAGATTCAGATTTATACGTTAAAGTTGGTGATGCTTTTCTATTGAACTTTAGAACTGATAAGAAAAATATACCAGGCGGTATAGTAAAACAAAAAGTCAAAGAAAGAATAAAAAAATTAAAAGAACAAGGTGTTGAAAAACCTAATAAAAAAGAAGTAAAAGAGCAAATAGAAAATGAACTACTAAAAACAGCTTTTTATAATACAAAAGAGATTTTAGGTTATATTGATAACGAAAATAGTCTTTTAGTTATTAATAGTAATAGTGCAAAAGATATTGATGCTTTTGTTGATTTTTTAAGAGATGATACAGGTATAGAACTTGATCTTGATATGCTTGAAATTGATTTTGATATAACAGAAACATTAACTGAATGGCTAGTGGAAAAGCAAGCAAAAGAACCATTTGAACTTGGTGAAGATTGTACTTTAAATGATAGTCTTTCAGGCAGTAAAGCAAGTTTATCAAGACAAGATCTTTCCTCAGAAGAAATAGATGTTCTATTAAAATCAGGTAAAAAAGTAAGTGAAGTAAATTTAGAATGGGAAGAACGTGTATCTTTTAATTTAACAAATGAATTTAAAATAAAGAAAATCAAACCAAAGCCTGTTATTGGGGAATTATTATCAGAGGAAATAGGTGAAGATGAATCAGCATATACAGCCTATGTAACATCGATGACTATAATGATAGCTGATTTTGCACAAATTATACAGGATTTATTAAAAGAAGATTAAAAAGAGAGTCGTATTTATGAAAATTTGCAGGGATACAAAAATAAAAGATGCTTTGGAGCAGTTAAAAGATTTAAATAATGTTTATAGTGAAGATTTTGATGAAGATGATTTTTTTTGTGATGAAGATAGTACATCATTTTTAACAACAAAAGAAGAAAAAATAATTGAAAGTTTATGTAGATTGCCTTCTCATAGGTGGGATTCTTCAAAAATGTGTAAAGGTTATATTATATTAGAAGATCATAAAGATAAGTTAAAAGAAATAAATATAAATTTTGATACTATCGAAAAACCTGATTTTCATAAATACGAACTTTCAAAAAATTGTGATCTAATAAAAATAGGTCACAATAATTCAATATTACTAAAAAAATGTATTGATACTGATTTTGAAAATATATTAAGTGAAAATGAAAGGTATATAGAATTTTCACTTAGTTTAAATAATATTGTTAAACTTTGGCAACTCCAAGAAGATAAAAAAATATTATTAAATAAAAAAATATTGTACATTATAAATCTATATATAAACAATGTTAATCATGATAAAGAAAACTGTATACTATCATTTGATAACTACAATAAAATACCGATGCCTTTTCAACATACTGGAATTTTATTTGGTCTTCTTAATAAAAAAATATTAATTGCTGATGAAATGGGATTAGGTAAAACTATTCAAGCACTTGGTATATTAATAAAGTCACAATCTTTTCCAGCTATAATAGTTTGTCCAAAGTCACTAAAGTATAAGTGGGCAAGTGAATGTAGTTTTATTGAAGGAAAAACTTTTGAGGTTGTTGATAATAAAACTAATTTTAATAATATAGATAAAGATATTTATATTATTAATTATGAAAATGTAAAAAAATATATAGATATAATTGATTCAAAAAAAGAAATAAAAGCATTAATATTTGATGAATCACATTATTTAAAAAATTCTAAGACCAAAAGATCAAAAAGTTGCATGCAATTAACACAAAACAAAGATTATATAATTGAATTATCAGGTTCTCCTGTATTAAATAGACCTAATGAATTGATTAATCAAATAGAGATAATTAATAGACTTGAAGAATTTGGTGGTTATCAAAACTTTATTGATAAGTATTGTATCAATGAAAAAGAAATGAGAATGCAAAAATATAGAAAACAAAAAGATTATTATAATGAAACATTAATTGAAAAAGAAGAAGCTCCAAACTATGAGGAATTGGCTGAAAAATTAAGATCTTCTTTTTACATAAGAAGAGAAAAAAAGGAGATATTAAAAGATTTACCCCCTAAATTTAGAACAATTATTCCAGTGGAAATAAATAACAAAATGGAATATAAATCTTTATTAAAAGATTATAAAGAAGAAAATGATTTAAAAAGAAAGAAAAATCTTTTAGAAAAATTAAAACAAATCGCGTGTAAAGGAAAATTCGACTCTATTACTGAAAGAATTAATTCTCATATTGAAAATAAAGAAAAAGTAATTGTTTTTGCATATCATAAAAAAATGCAAGAAGATTTATTAAGAGAATTTCCAAATGCCTTAAAAATAGTTTCAGAACAAAGTGAATTTGAAAGAAATAAAAATGCTGAGAGATTTCAAGAAGAGGACGATAAATATATAATTATATGTTCGATATCAGTAGCTTATTATGGGTTTGATCTATATAAAGCTTCACAAGTTTTATTTGCAGAAATGGATTGGGTTCCACTAATTAATATACAAGCAGAAGATAGAGCACACCGTATAGGACAAAAAGATTCTGTGAATGTTTGGTATATGGTTGCGAAAGATACGATAGAAGAACAAATTGTAAAAGTAAATAAAGAAAAAATGGAAACAATAGAAAAAATTAATAAAAATATATCAATAGAGCAAATAAATATTAAAGATATAATAATGAAAATGTTAGAAAATTAAAAAAAACCTGCAATGCAGGTTTTTTTATTTTCTTTTTTTTCCATTATAAGAGTTTTTCTTTTTTCTTCCATAATTTCTATTTGAAGTACCTTGTGGTTTATTTGGTTTTGGTTTAAATGTATTTGAGTTACCATTTTTAGGAGAATTATCTTCTGGTGTTTCTTTTGATTGTTCATATGCGATATATGTATCAATAATAGGTTTGAATCCTTTATTTAATAACTCACTAAAATGAGAAAAACTTTGAGCAGAATTATTTTGCTCTGGTCTTATAGAGGATACAATAAAAGAATCCTTTAATAAATCAATAGTTAATGCTTGAGGTATTATTCGATTATAGGGTGTTATTTTTTCATTAGGATTATATAAAATTATTTCTTTTTCTTTGAAAACTTTCATTGGATTAAACTTATCAGGCAACTTTGTTATATAAACACTTGAAAACGGAAACACAAAAGCTTCCCCTTTTTCACCAACTTCATCTTCAAGCTCTTCCTCTGAAATAAAATCTTCATCAGAAAACTCAACATCTTCATCTACTTCTTCAAAAAATTCATTATCCATATTACTTTCTCTTTTTTTATTATATATTATTAATTAGATTATATCATAATATTTTTTATTGAAAAGAATATTCATTAAATATAGTTTAATAAATAAAATTGACTTATAAAAAAAAAATAATACAATAATTATTAATAAGATAAAATATTTTAATTTGGAAAAAAAAATGATTATTACAAAAGAAATAATTGAAAAAATAAAAGAAAGTCAAGAAGAATCAATAAAAGAAATATCAAATCTTGAATCTTGGTCTATTAAAGCAGATGAAGATTTAAAAGAAAAATGGCAAGCATTAATAGATAAGCTTTCTAATATAAAAAATAGTGATGAAATAAATATTTTATTTTTAAAACTATTTTCATATTTAAATACAGGTGATATGATAAAATTTGTAATGCAATTAAATAAAAAAGATAGTGATGTATTTTATGGTTTTATAGAAGAAATAGAGAATTTTAAAGATAAAGAAAAAGAAGAGCTAAGAGAAGTATTTAAAGAAAAGCTAATGGTATTATATAGATTAAATGTAATACCTAAAATATTCTCAGAAGATAGAGTATCAGCTTTAAGAATAACATTAGGAAAGTATTAAACGGAGAAGAAATGAAAAAAATAATACCATTAACATTAGGAATTTTATTATCTACAAGTGTAGGCGCACAAACAGATAAAAAATATGACTGTGATGCATATGAGGTTAAAGGATATATACTTCAAAATACAGTTAATTTATCTCTACCAACTTCGATAACAAAACCTAAACAATTTACAGAAGCTCTAATAGAAACAAAACAAGAGGAAGGCGAAACTGAAGATGAATGTTTTAATATTTGGACAGGTTCTGTTGATATTGGTGCAGAGTGGAAAGGATTACTTGAAAAATTAAATAGTATTGATTTTGACTTTGATTTTAGCATTTTTGGAGGATTCGATTTAAATTCGGTATTGAATAAAATAGGTGAAAAATTTGATGAAGCTATGGAAAGTGTTATGAAAGAATTAGATAAAGGTATATGTGAAAGATTAGGGGAACTTAACATTGAAAGTATTGCTGATGAAATAGGTGATTATGCTATTGGTAAATTAGGTGATAAATATAGAATAGATTTAACTTCTGATAGTTGGTATGATGAAGCTATGAGAAGAACGCTAAATAGTGAAATGGATGATCTTGGTAACTATGTTTTTGATTCTTATGAATTAAAAGAAGATATAAAATCAGAAACTGAAAGAAAAATTAGAAATGTTGAATATGAATTTTGGAATGATTTATAATTTGATAAAAAAAAACCGCTATATGAATATAAAGCGGTTTTTTTTTATAAATTTAAAATATTAAGCAATATGTTTTACTTCAATAATCTCAAAAGTCCTAATTCCACTTGGAGCTACAAGATCAAATTCTTCTTCTTTATGAAGACCAATCATAGCCATTCCAATTGGAGATTTGTAAGATATAGTTCCTTCTTTAATATTAGATTCAATTTCACCTACAATTTTATATGTAAATTCCTTATCTAAGTCAATATCAAGTAAAGTTACAGTAGAACCAAATCTTACTTTATTATCTTCTTTAAAATTGGAAATATCAATTACTTGACAATTTTCAATTAATCGACTTAATTCAGAGATCTTATTTTCTATTTGATCTCTTTCTTCTAAAGCCTGTAAATATTCAGTGTTTTCTGAAAGCTCACCACCACCATTTTTTTGTGCTTCTGATATAGCTTCTATACTAGCAGGTCGTTTAACCTTAACATATTCTTCAAGCAATTTATTTACTTTCTGATGACCTTGTGGTGTAAGGTAATTTTTATCCATAATCTCTCTCCAATTATAATTATTCTTATATTTATTTAAAATTATTATTCATTATATTTAGACATTTAATATTGTCAACTAGCAAATAACAATTTTTATTTTAACATTATAACACATCATCAACAATGTTATCATTTAAATAAGAAATAATTTTTCCTGCCTCTTCTTCCGTTAATTCTTCAAGTGTTTTAGCTTTATAACCGTCAAGTATTTCATTAGAAGTAAACTCTTTATTTTTATTCAAAAAATCATTAAGAACACTTAATTGTTCTGTTGTTATAGATTTTGGTTTCTTATTCGAAGAAGATACTCTTCTAGTTGTATTTTTAGCAACTTGTGTATTATTAGATTGATGGTTATTAGAGCTTTCAATCTCATTAATAGAAGCAAATTCATTGCCAAATAAACCCAAACCTGCCAATGCCCTTCCCATAGCACTTGTTTCAGCAATTTCTACATAATTATAGGTATTCATATGGCTTGAATCTCTCATTTCTTGAGCATGTCCATTCTGAACAAGGAACCATTCATTTTCTTCTCTTAAATATATAGAGCATTCGACTAATACTTCACGTTCATCTTTTTCAATAATTTTATTCATAATTCTTAAATCAAAACCAAATTTTTCTCTTGCTTTTTTAAGGCGATAATCAACTTTTGTATAAGTTTGACCATTTTCAAGCGTTACAACGCCTTCAGTTTTGTTATTTTGAATTTCTTTTATTAACTCAGATAATTTTTCAGAATTAGTTAATTTTTTTGTAGTAGCTCTCTTTCTTGTAGTAGTAGTTTTCTTTTCAGTCATAATATTTCTCCATATTTTGCCGTTTATTGTATATTTAAAAAAAATATTTACAATAGATTTTATAAAAAAAATAATAAAAAAAACCTGCAAAAGCAGGTTTTTAATAAAAAAATAATTAATTAATCTTGAACTTCATCTTCTGGAAGTTCTTCGAATTCAACATGTCCAAATAAATTGTCATTAACTTTTTTGTATAATTCATCAAAAATTTCAGGATTATCTTTTAAATGCTTTTTAACATTTTCTTTGCCTTGTCCAATTTTATCACCATTATAACTAAACCAAGCACCAGCTTTATCAACTATTTTCTGATCAACTGCAAAATCAATTAGCTCACCATAAATATCCATTCCTTCACCAAACATAATTTGTGTTTTAGCTTCTCTAAATGGTGGAGCCATTTTATTTTTAACAACTTTTATCTTAGTATCATTACCTACAACCTCATCACCTTTCTTAGTAGAGCCTGTTCTTCTGATATCAAGTCTAACACTTGCATAGAATTTAAGAGCATTACCACCAGTAGTAGTTTCAGGTGAACCAAACATTACTCCAATCTTCATACGAATCTGGTTAATAAAGATACAAAGAATATTATTTTTCTTTACAGTACCAGTAATTTTTCTAAGAGCCTTAGACATCATACGAGCTTGTAGACCTACATTAGCATCTGTCATCTCACCCTCAAGTTCTGCTTTTGGTGTTAAGGCAGCAACTGAGTCAATAACGATAACATCAACAGCGCCCGAACTACTTAATGTATCAACAATTTCAAGTGCTTGTTCACCAGTATCTGGTTGTGAAATTATCATATCTTGAACATTAACACCTAATTTTTGAGCATATATAGGATCAAGAGCATGTTCTGCATCAATAAACGCACAAACTTTACCCTTTTTTTGAGCTTCTGCAATTGTTTGCAATGTTAATGTTGTTTTACCAGAAGATTCAGGTCCGTAAATTTCAACAATACGTCCTTCTGGCAATCCACCTATGCCTAATGCGTGATTCAATGCAAGAGAACCAGTAGAAATTACTCCACAAGTTACTTTCAATGAATCAGCATCCATTTTCATAATACTGCCTTTTCCATGCTGTTTTTGTATTTGAGCAATTGCAGCGTCAATTGCTTTTTGTTTATTTGCATCTATCATTCGATACTCCTTTTTTAAATTTAAAATTATTGTATTTCATAAAAAAAATAAATCAATACTTTATGAAAAAATATTATTTAGTTGCCTATTAACTCTTATAAATGTTGTACACTTAGGTAGAGACTTTAAATTTCTTGCACCTACATAAGTACAAGTTGATCTAACACCACCTAATATTTCAACAACTGTATTTTTAACACAACCCCTATATTTAATATCTACACTTTTTCCCTCAGAAGCACGATAATTTGCTACACCACCACTATGTTTTGTCATAGCTTCTTCTGAACTCATTCCATAAAAACGCTTATATTTACCATCTTCTTTTTCAACTAATTCACCCCCGCTTTGATCGTGTCCTGCAAGCATACCACCTAACATAACAAAATCAGAATTAGCACCAAACGCTTTAGATACATCACCTGCTACTGTACAGCCACCGTCACTAATAATATGACCACCTAAACCATGAGCCGCATTTTGACATTCTATAACAGCAGAAAGTTGAGGATAACCAACACCTGTCATTTTTCTAGTAGTACAAACCGAACCTGGGCCAATACCAACCTTAACAATATCCGCCCCTGCAAGAATTAAAGCTTCTGTCATGTTTCCTGTAACTACATTACCAGCAACAATGATTTTATTAGGAAACTCTGTTCTTGTTTTCTTTATAAAATCAATTAAATGCTCACTATAACCATTAGCAATATCTACACAAATGAAAGGTATATCATATGCAAAACTAAATATTTCTTTTACCTTTTCAAAATCTCTTTTAGAAGTACCAGTACTAACCATTATATGATTAAAGATACCTTTATTATCTGAATGTGAATTTACGAAATCTTTCCATTGTTCTATTGTATAGTGCTTATGAATTGCAGTTAACATTTTATATTCAAATAACGCCTCTGCCATTTCAAAAGTACCAGTACTGTCCATATTCGCAGCAATAATTGGAACACCTGTCCATTCAATATTACTATGATAAAAACTCATTGTTCTTTCTAAATCTACTTCTTTCCTGCTTTTTAAAGTTGAACGTTGAGGTTCGATCAAAACATCAGAAAAGTCTAATTTAATATCTTCTTTTATTTGTTGCATTATTTGCTCCTTGTTAAAATAAATTAATGAATCTCTCCCGCCTAAAGACGGGAGTTTCCCGTTCTTCTATGGTGAAAGTTAACCAAATGAAGACTTATCTTCATTCTTGTTTTAACTTGCTCTGTTTGTCGAT
>Ga0066369_10000071_pt1 | contig 36645 bp, 34 predicted proteins | sample Knorr_S7_td_Bott_FD_70972 | JGI IMG/M metagenome (GOLD analysis project Ga0066369, IMG submission 70972) | Marine microbial communities from Southern Atlantic Ocean transect - Knorr_S7_td_Bottom_ad_4513_LV_A | ecosystem: Environmental > Aquatic > Marine > Oceanic | place: Southern Atlantic... | reverse complement strand
TTCTTTCCAGCTTTAAAAACAGAGCCTTTATTGGCTGTTAGTGTTGGCTTAGGAATAATTTGGTTATTAACATGGGTAAATTCCAAAGGTGTTAAAGCCTCAGGGAAAATGCAAGTTATAACTACAGTTTTAAAATTAATGCCTTTAGTGTTTGTTATACTTATTGGAGTGTTCTTTTTTAGTCTTGATAATTTTCCTGCTTTTAACTTGACTGCTGAAAGTAATTTTGCAACATTTCCTGTTGTTGCTGTATTAACTTTATATGCTTTTTTAGGAATCGAATGTGCAACAATTCCAGCTCAAAATATAGAAAATCCTGAAGTTACTGTGCCTAAAGCAACAATGTTAGGAACGATAATTACAACTCTTGTTTATATACTTGGCACAATTGTTTTGTTTGGTATACTCCCAGTTGAAACTTTAAAAGAATCTCCTGCTCCATTTGCCGAAGCTGGAAAATTAATTGGAGGAGAATATGCAGGTTATTTTGTGGCGGCTGGAGCAGCAATAGCTGCGATTGGTGCATTGAATGGTTGGATATTAATAACAAGTCAAATCCCTATGGCAACCGCAAAAGATAATTTATTTCCAAAAATATTTAAGAAAGAAAATAAAAATGGAGTCCCGATTTTTGGATTGATTATCGGAAGTATTTTAACCTCTATTGTAATGTTAATGAACTATTCGGAAGGGTTAGTAGATCAGTTTGAGTTTATAGTTTTATTAACTACACTCACCTGTTTAGTGCCTTATCTTTTTGTTTCATCTTCCTATATTTTAGTTATTATTGAGAGAAAATTACATGTGAATAGTTGGATGAAAACCTTTGTTCTTGGAGGTTTAGGTTTTACATATTCCCTTTGGGCAGTTTATGGATCTGGTCATGATACTGTTTTTTATGGATTCTTATTATTATTGGCAGGTATTCCGTTATATATAATAATGCAATGGCATAAACGCAAGAAGTAAATGAAAACGACACATCATTCAGAATTTTTAAAACTAGAATCGGTTTATTTAAAGTCTGTTAAGAATGCCTTTATTTCTGATAATCATTTAAGTAAGCAATGGCAAGAACTGAATTATTTATCTCTCCCTGATTTTAATTCTGCAATTGAAGAATACAGAACCTTCGTAAAGTATTTAGGCAAAACGGGAATCAAATATTTTCCTTTTGTCGATTCCACAACAATTGATTCTATATATTGTCGAGATGCATCAATAGTAACAGATTTTGGAATGATAATTTGTAACATGGGGAAATCCGGAAGAATTAATGAGCCTAGGTCTCAAAAGCAAGTTTTCAAAAAAAATAATATTCCTATTCTTGGAGAAATAAAATCGCCTGGAACATTAGAAGGTGGAGACGTGGCTTGGCTAGATGAAAAAACTCTAGCAGTTGGACATACTTATAGAACAAATAAAGAAGGTATTGTTCAATTAAAAGAACTATTAGAACCAAAAGGAATTGTAGTTATTGTTGCAGAATTACCACATTACAAAGGGAAGCAAGATGTATTTCATCTCATGTCAATTTTAAGTCCAATCGATAAGGATTTGGCAGTTGTTTATTCTCCATTTATGTCAATTAAATTTAGAAACACGCTTATTGAAAGAGGCTTTAAATTTGTTGAAGTTCCACAAGAGGAATTTGAATCTATGGGTTGCAATGTACTGGCTATTGCACCAAGAGAATGTATTATGGTTGATGGTAACCCAATAACAAAACAACGATTGGAAGCTGCTAGTTGTAAAGTAAAAGTTTACAAAGGCGAAGAGATTAGTGTAAAAGGCGGTGGAGGACCGACTTGTTTGACACGTCCTTTATTACGAAGTTTCTAATTACATTTTCAAATAGAAATCTTCGGTGAGATTGATATAATCTTGTGTGTATTGATGTCGTTCAACTTCAATTATAAGCTCATTTATTCTTAAACCATTTTTATTGAATGAGAATTCCATTAAACTTCTTTTTATTTCTGAAGTTGGACTCCCTTTTACTCTTGTAATTCTATTTGGAAATAAGTTTATATTTGAAGCTAACTCAATAAAATTTTCTTCTTCTTTAAACGGAATAATTACTGAAAATTTTCCTTCGTCTGAAAGTAATTTCGATACACTTTCAACTAAATGATGAAAAGGCAAAGCATCGTTAAATCTTGCTAAATCTCGTTGCTTGTTTTCGCTCTTAAAGGTATCAGAGTAGAATGGTGGATTAGAAATAATGAGGTCGTATTTATAGTCAATTTCGTCTGTAAATTCTTCTAATGAAGCATGATAACAAAACAGTCTATCACTCCAAGGTGAGTTTTCAAAATTCCCGACACATTGCTTATAAGCATTTTCGTCAATTTCAATGGCATCAATCGTTTCTTCATTACTACGTTGAGATAACATTAATGAAATAACGCCAGTTCCTGCTCCAATATCTAAAACAGAATTTGGATGATGTTCTAAATTTGCCCAAGCTCCTAATAAAACAGCATCTGTGCCAATTTTCATGGCACATTGATCTTGGTTTATAGTGAATTGTTTGAAATGAAATGTATTTGATGACATTATCATAAATATAAATCAATCAGCCCTTCAGGTGTATCAACAACAATCGTTTTATTTTTCCTGTCAACTTCTTTAATAAATTCATCATTTATTGGAATCAATATTTCAACGCCATCTCTGTCAATTTCAAAAAGCGCTTGCGATGTTGTATCGTTTATGCCTTTTACTATTCCTACGTACCCGAAATTTACATCCTTAATAATAAATCCTATTACTTCATGAAAATAGAATTTGTTTCCTTCCAGTATTGGTAACAATTCAAGTGGTAAATAAACATCGCTTTTTAGTAATGCAATAGCATCTTCTTCAGTAGATATTTCTTCAAATTTTACCCGTAGCAAATCAGATTTATGAAGCTGTGAACGTTCAATAAAAAAGGGAATTAAAGAATTACCAACAAAAATAAAAACAGCATCTAAATTCTTGTATGTTTCAGGCTGATCTGTATCAAGTTTTATTAGGAGCTCTCCTTTAAAACTATATTTTCTTACAATCTTTCCTAAATAAAAACAATCTTCAATAGTCATAAATATTAAGATTCAATTTGTGAATTTACGTTCTTCATTTAAATATTATTTCATACAAAAAACTCCGACAAAAAATTTATCGGAGTTTAAAAGTATAAAAAATAATTCTTTTACTCTTCTTCGTTTGAAGCTTTTACTTCTTCAACAGCATCTTCTGATTTTGTTTCTTCAGCAACCGATTCAGTGGTTTCTTCTTCAACAGCAACTTCTTCAGTTGCAACATCTTCCGAAACTTCTTCTTCAACAACTACCGGAGCTGTTCTTGCTTCGTTTACTACTTTTTCAGCTCCTAAAGCTTTAGATTCTGCATCTGCTTTAGCTTTTGCCAAACCATCTACTTTTGCATCAACTTTTGCTGCTTTTTCATCTAACCAATCTTGAAACTTTTTTTCTGCTTCTTCTTCGGTGAAAGCTCCTTTTTTAACGCCACCTGCTAAATGTCGTTTTAACATTACACCCTTATACGACAAAATTGCTCTTGCAGTATCTGTTGGTTGTGCTCCATTTTGAAGCCACTTAACAGTACCATCTATATTCAATTCTATAATTACTGGGTTTTTGTTTGGATCGTAAGTACCTAATTTTTCTAAATATTTACCATCTCTTTTTGATCTTGCATCTGCTGCAACAATCCAGTAAAAAGGTTTTCCTTTTTTACCGTGTCTTTGTAGTCTAATTTTAACTGGCATAAAAATTAATTTGTGAGGTTCTCGACCTCTGTTATTAATGAGAGCGCAAAGATACTATATTTTTCTAATTCTCAATTAGAAGTTTCACTTTTTTAATATGAACCGAATTATAACACAAAGTGTTCATAAGTTTGACATGCAAATCATCATAATTATTCTTAATTTTAGGGTTCTTATTTTTACGGAATAAAACACTTTTATGTACCTAATTTTTGATACCGAAACTACTGGATTACCCAAACGTTGGAATGCTCCAATTACTGATACTAATAACTGGCCAAGATGTATTCAAATAGCCTGGCAATTGCATGACGAATCAGGGAATTTAATCGAGCATCAGGATTATTTAGTCCAACCTGAAGGATTTAATATTCCTTATGATGCCGAAAATATTCATGGTATTTCTACCGAATTGGCTCAAGAACAAGGCATTCCTCTAGCAGAAGTTTTAGAAAAATTTAATGAAGCTCTAAACAAAACCAAATTTATTGTTGGACAAAATATAAAGTTCGACCTCAATATTATGGGTTGCGAATTTGTAAGAGAAAATATTGCAAACCAACTTCAAGGACTTCCAGCTTTAGACACTTGTACCGAACATACAGCAAGTTTATGCAAACTTCCTGGTGGACGTTATGGCAAATTTAAACTCCCAACACTTACAGAATTACATCAGTATTTATTTAACAAACCTTTTAACGAAGCTCATAATGCTACAGCTGATGTTGAAGCGACAACACGCTGCTTTTTTGAATTGATTCGAAAAGAAGAATTTACAAAAGAACAATTAAAAGTTCAACCAGACTATTTTAAAAATTTCTCTGAAGCTAATCCAAACGAAATTCAACTCATCGAATTAAAACATATCAATCTAAAAAAGGAAAGCGAGAAGATAAATAAAAGACTTCAAAAAGAGCAAATCAAAGATGTTTCCGAAGAAGAAATAAAAGAAAATATTTCAGAATTATCAGATGCCAATTTTGTGCATTTGCACAACCATTCTCAATTTTCAATATTACAGTCAACAATTAGCATAAAAGATTTGGTTTCTGCAGCAGCAGATAAACAAATGCAAACCGTTGCACTTACCGATCATGCAAATATGATGGGAGCTTTTCATTTTATAAAGGCAGTTAACAATCATAATAATTCTGTAAAAGAAAAAAACAAAATAGCCTTAGAAAAAGGCGAAACACCAATTTTAAAAGAAATAAAACCAATATTAGGTTGCGAGTTTTTTGTTTGCGAAAATCATTCAGACAAAAGCCATAAAGACAATGGTTATCAAATTGTTTTTTTAGCAAAAAGCAAAAAAGGATACCACAATTTGGTAAAATTATCTTCTCACGCTTACACTAATGGGTTTTATTATGTGCCACGAATCGATAAAAAACTCATCGAACAATACAAAGAAGACCTTATAGTTTTAACAGGAAATTTGTATGGCGAAGTACCAAGTAAAGTGCTGAATATTGGCGAAAAACAAGCCGAAGAAGCACTACTTTGGTGGAAAGAGCAATTTGACGACGATTTGTATATCGAGCTGATGCGACACGATCAGGAAGATGAAAATCGCATCAATCCTACGCTCATAAAGTTTTCTAAAGATCACAATATAAAGCTAATCGCTACCAATAACACTTATTATGTAAATCAAGAAGATGCCAATGCACACGATATTTTATTGTGCGTAAAAGAAGGCGAAAAACAAGCGACACCAATTGGTCGTGGTCGTGGATACAGATATGGTTTGCCAAATCAGGAGTATTATTTTAAGTCTTCTGACGAAATGAAAACGCTCTTTAAAGATGTTCCTGAATCCATTTCCAATATTCAGGAAATTGTAGATAAAGTTGAAACCTATCAATTAAGACGTGATGTGTTACTGCCAAAATTCGATATTCCAAAAGACTTTGAAAACGAAGATTCGTATTTAAAACACATCACTTTTCAAGGTGCAAAAAAACGCTATGGCGAGATTGGTTCAGACCTTCAGGAGCGTATAGATTTTGAGCTTAATGTTATAAAAAAAACAGGCTATCCAGGTTACTTTTTAATAGTTGAAGATTTTATTCGCGAAGCACGAAATATGGATGTTTCTGTTGGTCCAGGTCGTGGTTCTGCAGCAGGTTCAGTAGTTGCATATTGCCTTTGGATTACCAATATAGATCCTCTAAAATACGATTTACTATTTGAGCGTTTCCTGAATCCGGATCGTGTGAGTATGCCAGATATTGATATTGATTTTGACGATGAAGGCCGTGGAAAGGTTATGGATTATGTAATTAATAAATATGGAAGTAAGCAAGTTGCGCAGATTATTACTTACGGAACAATGGCTGCTAAATCGGTTATTCGAGATACAGCAAGAGTATTGGATTTGCCACTAAATAAAGCCGATAGAATAGCGAAATTAATTCCTACTATGGCTAAACTCGGAACCATTTTTGGATATGATGAAAGAGAATTACGAAGCAAATTTAGAGCCGAAGATTTAGATAAAATAAATCAGCTTTTAAATATTGCAGATGGCGAAGATCTTGAGGCTGAAACTATTAATCAAGCACGAAAATTGGAAGGTTCTGTTCGTAACACAGGAACTCACGCTTGTGGTGTTATCATTACACCAAGCGATATTACCAATTTTGTTCCTGTTGCTACTGCAAAAGATTCCGATTTGTATGTTACACAATTTGACAACTCTGTAGTGGAAGATGCAGGATTACTTAAAATGGATTTCCTCGGATTAAAAACCTTGACCTTAATTAAGGATACCGTAAAAATTGTAAAAGCTAAACACAATATTTTACTCGATCCAGACACTTTTCCGTTAGATGATGAAAAGACTTTTGAGCTGTTTCAAAAAGGAGAAACCGTAGGTATTTTTCAATATGAATCTGCTGGAATGCAAAAGCATTTAAAAGACTTAAAACCTTCCGTTTTTGACGATCTTATTGCTATGAATGCCTTGTACCGTCCTGGTCCAATGGAATATATTCCAAGTTTTATTAGACGTAAAAATGGTGATGAAAAGATTGTGTACGATCTTCCAATAATGGAGGAAAACCTTAAAGAAACCTATGGTATTACAGTCTATCAGGAGCAAGTGATGGTACTGTCTCAAAAGCTGGCAAATTTCTCAAAAGGTGATGCAGACGTGTTACGGAAAGCGATGGGAAAAAAGATTTTTTCTTTGCTTGAAAAATTAAAACCACAGTTTTTAGATGGTGGAGAATCGAATGGACATCCACGAGAAATTTTAGAAAAAATCTGGAAAGATTGGGAAGCCTTTGCAAGTTATGCCTTTAATAAATCGCATTCAACCTGTTATGCTTGGATTGCCTACCAAACTGCATATTTAAAAGCGCATTACCCTGCCGAGTATATGGCTGCAGTATTGTCTAATAATATGAACGATATAAAATCGGTTACCTTCTTTATGGAAGAGTGTAAACGTATGCGCTTAAAGGTACTTGGTCCAGATGTTAATGAATCGTATTACAAATTTTCTGTAAATAAAGATAATGCCATTCGCTTTGGAATGGGAGCCATAAAAGGTGTTGGTCATGGTGCAGTAAAAACCATAGTTGAGAATAGAAAAAAAGACGGTAATTACAATTCAATTTTTGATGTAACAAAACGTGTGGATTTACGAGCAGCTAACAAAAAAAGCTTTGAAAATTTAGCGCTTGCAGGTGGATTTGATTGTTTTACAAATACGCATCGTGCTCAATATTTTCATAAGAAAGGTGACGATATTACTTTTTTAGAAAAAGCAATAAAGTATGGCAGCAAACATCAGGAAAATGAAAATTCTGCACAAGTAAGTTTGTTTGGCGATTCAAGTGAAGTTCAAATTTCGGAACCTCAAATTCCTACTTGTGAAGAATGGGGAACTATGGAAAAACTTGCCCAAGAAAAAGAAGTAGTAGGTATTTATATTTCAGGTCATCCTCTCGACGATTTTAAAACCGAAATGAACACCTTTTGCAACGCTACGGTTGCAATGTTTAACGATTTAGAAACCTATATAAATAAAGAACTCACTTTTGGTGGCGTGGTTACAGATGTGCAACATCGAATTAGCAGACAAGGAAAAGGTTGGGCTTTATTTACGGTTGATGATTATACAGATAGTTTTGAATTCCGAATTTTTGGTGAAGAGTATTTAAAATATCGTCACTTTTTAATGAAAAATAACTTTATTTATGTTCGCACTTTTGTAAAAGATGGCTGGACAAATAGAGACACAGGTAAAAAAGGCGACCCAAGAGTCCAGTTTAACAGTTTCCAATTGTTACACGATGTTATGGATACGATGGCTAAAAAGCTCTCAATTCAATTAAATATTAATGATCTTGAAGAAGAAAAAATCACATCTATAAAAGAGTTATTACATATGCACAAAGGCAGTCATGCTCTTAATTTTGTGGTTTACGATAACGAAGAAAGCATAAAACTACAAATGCCAAGTCGTAAGCAAAAAGTAAAAATATCACAAGAATTACTTGATGAATTGACAGAACAAGATGTACATTATAAGTTGAATTAGTTAAATGATTAACTCAAATACTTTTCCAATTTTAGCCATAAAACGCTTATCACTTCGTCAACTTAAAACAACTGACGGTCAAGCCGTTTTTAAAATTCGATCTAACGAAATTGTATATAAATACATTGTAAAATAAACACAAAAAACCAATAAAGGAATTGCTAATGAAGCGTTTTTGTATTGGGCAATTACCTTAAAAGAAACTCAAAAACTTGTAGGCACTATTTGTTTATGGAATTTTTCAAATGATAAATTAATTGCAGAAGTTGGTTACGAGCTACTTCCTGCTTACCATAAAAAAGGAATAATGAATGAAGCCTTAAGCAAAGTTCTCGAATTTGGATTTGGGACCTTAAACCTAAACTCTATTGAAGCTTTTACTCACAGAAAAAATAAAGCATCAAAAACACTTTTAATAAGACATCATTTTAAGTTCGACAAAAATAGAACAGACAAAGGATTTCCTGATAATATTATTTATATACTAACAAAATAATAATTAAATTTTAATCTGTCTATCAATTTGTTGCTCTAAAGAAATAAAGGTTTCCGTTCTTGAAACGCCTTTGATAGATTGAATTTCTTTATTAAGTAAATGCATTAAATGCTCATTATCTTTACAAAGTACTTTTATAAAGATGCTCCAGTTTCCTGTGGTGTAATGACATTCTAAAACTTCAGGAATTTTTTTAAGCTGTTTAACTGCTTGTGGATTGCTTACTGCTTTGTCCAAAAAAATACCGACAAATGCCATTGTAGTATAGCCTAATACTTTTGTGTTTATAATAAATTTTGAACCGGAAATCAATTCTGAATTTTCAAGTTTACGTAACCGTTGATGAATTGCTGCTCCCGAAATACCAACCTGACGAGCAATTTTAAGTATTGGAGTTCTGGCATCTTGCATTAACTCGCGAAGTATCATTTTATCAATTCCATCTATCAGAATACTTTGATCTGTAATTTTCATGTATTATTTATGTTTAAAATTAATAGGTAAAAATACAAAAATGCTTTTAAACTGTAATAAAAAGATATAAAATTGAATGATTTAGATCGAAAACTGCAATTTATTAAATGATTTATTCGAAAACATTAAACATTTAACATGTTATAACCCAAATAAGGCACTTCTTTTTCGCTAAAAACAATTCCATTGGTTTCTAACTCTTTTAAAATAGGTGTGTAAACTTCTTTTGAAATTGGGATTTGAACACCTGGAGTTTTAATTTTTACATCAAGTATAGCAAGAGTAGCCATAGCAACTGGCAAGCCAACAGTTTTAGCCATAGCAGTATAGGTTTGATCTTGACCTATAGTAACCATTGTAGCATCTATTTGGTGCATTTTACCATGCAATTCATAACCAAACTTATGATACATCACAATCATATCCTTATCCTCTTTTTTTAGTGTCCAGGTATCCATTAGTATTTTCTGCAAAATTTGTGCTGGAGTTGCTTTTTTAAGTGCTACTTTTTTTGATGAACTAAAAATATCAAGTTCTTCAAGTTTATCCCAAACAATATCGTCCTGATCTATTTTTAAGTTGTGTCTGAATTTTAATTCAACAGAATCCGTTGGACTATAAGGCAAAAAAGTATTTACAAAATCTCGATAACTCATATTCTCACTATCATCAATTGTATAGCTATCGTCTGTCATTCCTAACTGTACAAACATATTCCAAGCGCGACTAAATCCAACTCTACGCATCGTTCCTCTGTACAAGGTTTTTACATTATTAAGGCCATAAACACTTTGATATTTGAGAGAATCTCTGTTTGCATACGCTTCAAATCTGCCATAGCCTTCCACTTCCAAAAATTCGGTACGTCTAAACAATCTATTATATGGTATATATTTGTACTTGTTTTCCTGCAAGAATTTTGCTGCTCCACCTTGCCCAGCAATCACCACATTTCTTGGGTTCCAAGTGAATTTATAATTCCAAAGATTATTGTCACTTTCTGGAGCAACCAATCCACCAGTAAACGATTCAAACAATATAATTTTCCCTCCTTTTTCTCGAATAGTGTCTAAAACTTTCATAGCGCTCATGTGATCGATTCCTGGATCTACGCCAATTTCGTTCATAAAAACAAGCCCTTTGGCTTTGGCTTCAATATCTAATACTTGCATTTCAGGGCTTATATACGATGCTGTAACCATATTCTTATTATAAGAAATACAATCTTTAGCAACTTCAATATGAAAACGAGCTGGTAGCATAGATACTACAATGTCTGCATTTTTTATTGCATTATTTCTTGAGTCTTGGTCAAAAACATCGAGGATAATCGCTTCTGCATTATTATGATTTCCTATTAACTCTTTAGCATTTTCTATATTGATATCACCTATCGTAATATGTAAATCTTCTGATTCAGATTTATCTAAAAAATATTTAATAAGATAAGATGAAGATTTGCCAGAACCAATAACTAAAATCTTTCGCATAGTGAGATTTGTTGTGTAATTTTGTTTCCACGAATGTAATAAAATGTAACTGTTATAAAAACTCAAAATATAAATTTATATGAGTTATTAACATACATTCCGTATCTTGTTAAGAATGAACTACCTCGAGGCAGAGCCATAGAAGTATTGTAAAATCCAAAATTGGATAAACAAAATGGCACATCATCGAGGTTTTATTATGACTTTTAAAAATATGCTCATTCATACTTCACAAAAATACATATCTTTACTCTACACTCAATGCAGAGCATCGAGGAATTCTATAGATTAAATATACAAGATATGGATAAATTTAAAGGGTAAAATATACTAAACTTTACTCGTTGTGCATTAATGAAAGATAAAAAAAAAGTTGTTCATTGCTTTAAAAAAGAGTACATTTAGTTGAATATAAAACAATTAAATATATGAACAACTTTAAAGAAAATTACAATAAAATTTTAGAAGTCTTCTCCTCAATTAGAAAAAGAGAGCAGTTTTTAAAACAAAAAAACTTAAAGATATAGAAATAATAGCAATGAATCTAACTGCAGAATACATGAGCATAGACAGTGAAAACCAGTTATTTAGAATTCTTCCAGAGTCATTAAAAATTAAAATAGAGCGTAGTGTTTATAATCGAAGAAAACGAAAATTAATTTTTTGTAATTGAGTTTATAAGAAAAGAACTTTCAAATCAATTTAATGACTTTTAAAATTATTTTATTGTAGATAGTATGCCATTAGAGGTTTGCAAATTACCAAGAAGTAAAAGGAGAAAAAAATTTATTCCTCTCCAAACAAAGGTTTTTGTGCAAGTCAAAATATGCATTATTATGGGTATAAAATTCATGCTGTCAGCTCAATTCAAGGTTGTTTAAAAGTTTTGATATTAGTAAAGCATCAGTTCACGATATTCATTATTTGAAAGATATAAAAATCAATATAAATACCAGAAGCAAGCTTATATTTTTCGAAAGAAAAGGAAGAGAATATAAACATTGTTTTCTCAATTTTATGACCACCAGACAACTATCGGGATTATGATTCGAAGAAATTATGCCAAAACCTTTGAAGGTTTTAAAACAAGAATACTATCAAAGTTAGCTTCATTAACAATCATACAATACATCAATAAGTTTATCTTTGATAGAAATATAAATAATCTAAAAATTAACATTATTTAAATGCACAACGGGTTCTTTCTTTTAAGATACTGCTTTTAATTTTTTAAGAAGCGTTTTGGTAAGTTTTCCTTCAGCATAAGACTTTGTTACATTTAATTTGGTTTCATAAGTTCCTGGCAAATAAAACATCGCATCTGTTAGAACTTTTTCGCATAACGAACGTAAGCCTCGAGCGCCAAGTTTATATTCAACGGCTTTCTCTACAATAAAACCCAATGCTCCTTCTGTAATAGTTAGCTCAATATCGTCCATAGCAAACAGTTTTACATACTGTTTTATAATGGCATTTTTCGGTTCGGTTAAAATTGCTCTTAAGGTTACTGCATCTAAAGCATTCATATAGGTTAAAACAGGAAGTCGTCCAATAATCTCTGGTATTAATCCAAAGTCTTTGAGGTCTTTAGGCGTAATATATTGCAGCAAATTATCTTTATCGAGACCATCTTCAACGTGAGATGCTTTATAACCAATCGCAGACATGTTTAACCGTTTAGAAATAAAACGATCCATGCCATTAAAAGCTCCTCCAGCAATGAACAAGATGTTTTCGGTATTTACTTCAATAAATTTTTGGTCGGGATGTTTCCTTCCTCCTTTTGGAGGAACATTAACTATGGTTCCTTCTAATAGTTTAAGTAATGCTTGCTGAACTCCTTCTCCGGAAACATCTCGTGTAATTGATGGATTATCACTTTTTCGGGCAATTTTATCTATCTCATCAATAAACACAATGCCTTTTTCGGCTTTCTCAAGATTATAATCGGCTACTTGTAGTAAGCGTGTTAAAATACTTTCTACATCTTCACCAACATAGCCGGCTTCTGTTAAAACCGTTGCATCTACTATTGCAAGAGGTACATTTAACATTCGGGCAATGGTTTTTGCTATTAAAGTTTTACCTGTTCCTGTTTCCCCAACAATAATAATATTGCTCTTTTGAATTTCTACATCATCATCGGTTTTTGCTTGTAACAAACGTTTATAATGATTATAAACCGCAACAGAAATTATACGTTTGGTGTATTCCTGACCAATAATATACTCGTCCAGAAACGCTTTAATTTGCTGTGGTTTTTTCAGCATTAATTCTGCCGAAAGATCACTTTTATCGGTTTGTTTCGATTCTTCAATAACAATACCATGAGCTTGTTCGATACAGCGATCACAAATATGTGCATCTAAACCAGCTATAAGTAAATTGGTTTCGGGTTTTTTCCTTCCACAAAACGAACATTCTAAATCTTCTTTAGCCATAAATTAAATTTTTCAAAAAAATTTAAATTTCAATGTACAAAATCTCAAATTCCAATTTCAATAGTTATTGGAATCAATACTAACTTTTCACAAGTATTTCGTCAATCATACCATATTCAAGTGCTTTATCAGATTTCATCCAGTAATCACGATCGCTATCAGCATGTATTTTATCGTAATCTTGACCTGTATGTTTACTAATTATTCTATATAACTCATCTCTTAAGGATATTATTTCACGAGCTGTAATTTCGATGTCACTTGCTTGTCCTTGTGCTCCACCCATAGGTTGATGAATCATAATCCGGGAATGGGTTAAACCGCTACGTTTTCCTTTTTCTCCTGCACACAGCAATACAGCACTCATAGATGCTGCCATTCCTGTACATATTGTTGCAACATCTGGCTTAATTAATTGCATAGTATCATAAATACCCAATCCGGCATATACACTGCCTCCTGGTGAATTTATGTATATTTGAATATCTTTTGAAGCATCTGTGCTTTCTAAAAACAATAACTGTGCTTGAATAATATTAGCAACGTGATCACTAATTCCTGTTCCCATAAATATGATGCGATCCATCATTAATCTGGAGAATACATCAAAAATAGCAACATTCATTTGGCGTTCTTCAATAATATTTGGAGTTTGACCAACAGGATACATACTACTTAACATTTTATCATAATAGGTACTGCTTATGCCTTGATCTTTTATAGCGAATTTTTTAAATTCTTTTCCGTAATCCATATTCTTTTTAATATTTGATTGATAATAAAATAGGCGTTGAATTAAGTTTAATCAACGCCTAAATATAATGATTTTTTAAAACTATGAACCGTAAACTTCTTTTACGAATTTTTCGTAGGATAGTTCTTTGGTTTTAAGGTTTGCTTTTTCTTTATATAATTCTAATAATTTTTGACTCACAAGTTGTTCAGATAAGCGTTTTACCTCATCTTTATTTGATAGTACACGTGCTACAATATCGTCTAACTCCTTATCTGAAGAATTGTTTTGTCCAAACTGTGCCATTTGCATTTTAATCATTTCTTTTGAATGTGCTTTTAAATCCTCGAAATTAACTTGAATGTCATTATCTGCCATTATTTTCCCTTCAATTAACTGGTAGCGCATACTTTTTTCAGATTTCTCATATTCTTCTTTAGCCTGAATCTCGTCTATAGCTTCTTCTCCTGCAGTTTGCATCCATTTTTGTAAGAATGTTGCAGGTAAATTAAATTTTGTTCCTTCTACCAAATACTCGGTAACATCATTCAATAATTTTTGATCGGATTGTTGAACAAATTGTTTTTCGGCATCGTGTTTAATTCTTTCTTTAAGTTCGGTGACCGAAGTAATAGTTCCTTTTCCAAATAATTTATCGAACAACTCCTGGTCAAGATCTGCAAGTTCTCTTGTATTTATTTCGGTAATAGTGAAGGTAACTTCAATATTTAATTCGTGCGCATCGTCATGAGAAACTTTTAAATAGTTTATTAAGTCATGCTCGTTATTAAAAAGTACTTTTGTTTTTAGGGTAATAACATCTCCAATTTTAGCACCAATAAATTTTTTAGAGTTTGCTTTGCCTTTAAATTTATCTAATGTTAATGTTGCTGAACTTTCGATTTGTTTTTCTTCATTCTTAAAAACACCAGTGAGTTCATCGCCTTCTGTCATTACAGTTTTTGAGACGAGTTTACCATATTGTTTACGAATACTTGTAATTTGGTTGTTAACCATTTTTTTGTCGGCAACAATTTTGTAATGAGTTATTGATTTTCTCCCTTTTAGTTTCACCTCAAATTGTGGTGCTAAACCAAGTTCGAATTCAAAAGAAAATTCTTCAGCATTCCAATCTAAATTATCTTGAGATTTTGGCAGCGGATTTCCTAAAACATCCAATTTTTCTTCGGTTAGATATTTATTAAGTGAATCTTGAAGCAATTTATTTACTTCATCAATTAAAACCGCTTTACCATATTGTTTTCTTACCATTCCCATTGGTACATGTCCTTTTCTAAATCCTGGAATGTTAGCCGTTTTTCGGTAATCTGCTAAAATCTTATCCACCTTATCGCTATAATCACTTTTGGAAATATCCAGCTTTACTACAGCATTTAACTCATCAATATTTTCTCTTGTAATATTCATTGTTTTCTTATATGAAAATTGGGTCGCAAAAATACAATATTGTTTACAACCTAACAAATTTTTTAAAAGTCTAAAAATCTATTTTTTATCTTTTTTTAAGACTGAATGTAATATAGATTGCAATATTGATAGAAGAATACTAAACAGTATTGCTGTCCAAATTCCATTAACCGAAAAACCATCGATGAGCTTGTTTGCTAATAAAATAATTAATGCATTAACTACTAACAAAAACAAACCCAATGTAACAATCGTGATTGGTAGCGTAAGAATCACTAAAACAGGTTTCACAAATAAGTTTAATACTGCTAATACTAAAGCGACAATAATTGCCGAACCTTAACCGTCAACACTAACACCTCCTAATAAGCTGGATATTATTAATACTGCAACTGCAGTTAACAATAGTTTGATAATTGAATTTATATTTGTTTTAGATTTTTTATCAAGATAATGACTATTTTAACTATTCAGTACTTAAAGTGCGCTAAAGTTATAAGTACTTAAAGTTATTCAAATATGAAAAATAGAGATATTAACAGACCATATGGCTTACCAAATCAAGTTGAGTTAAATACCCAATCAATTTGAGTACATACCCTTTTTACTGAAAAAATCATAAAAAATTTATAAAAGAAGTCCTAAAGTTTATTTTTAATTGAAAAATACTCACTTTAGTTCACTCTAAATACTTATAACTTTAGGCACTGGATAGTTACAACTATTTAATAAATTTAATAATCTGATTGAAAAAATCTTTAGGGTTTACGGCATGTAACCAATGCCCTGCATTTTCTATGGTATTTAGTGTTGCTTTAGGGAAATGTGACTTTATTAAGGCTTCATCATTAATAGAAATATAATCCGATTTATCGCCTCGAAGAAACAAAGTGTCTCCTTTAAATATTGAATTCGTTGGCAATGCTTCGCCTATCTCTTCAACATTATCTTTTAATACTTTTAAATTTATCCGAAGTGCAAATTTGCCTTTTTCAACCCAATATAAATTTTTAAGTAAAAACTGCCTTACGTCAAACTCTGAAACATAATTTGCTAAAATTTCGTCGGCTTCTTTTCTGCTTGTTAAAACATCTAAATTTAATGCTGATAATCCTTCCAAAATGGTTTGGTGATACACAGGATAATATCGTGGAGATATATCGGCTACTATTAATTTTGAAACCATTTGAGGGTATTTTGCTGCAAACAACATTGATACTTTTCCTCCCATCGAATGACCAAGTAATACAATGTTACTTAACTTGTATGAATCACAATATTGTTCTAAATCTCGAATTAAAACTTGATAATTAAACTCTGCATCATGAGGGCTTCGCCCATGATTTCGCTGGTCAACCAAATGCACTTCATAACCTTGCTCACTGAATTTCCTGCCGAGAGTTTTCCAGTTATCGCTCATACCTAAAAAACCATGGAGTATAATAAATGCTTGCCCTTGACCTAAAATATTGGAGTGTAATATCATTTACGAATTATGATTTTTGATTTTAAAACTTCAAACTGTATATGAAGACTTATTTCAATCTATGTAAATACATATTTACTACATTTTCAATTCCTAAATACAAACTTTCCGAAATTAGCGCATGACCAATGGAAACTTCCAAAAGTTCTGGTATATTATCTTTAAAATATTTAATATTATCCAGCGATAAATCATGTCCTGCATTTATTCCAAGACCAATAGAATTTGCTAATTCTGCACATTCAATATAGGGTTTAATAGCGTCTTTATTTCCTAAACTGTATTGGTGTGCAAAATCTTCGGTATAGAGTTCAATCCTGTTTGTTCCTGTTTCTTTTGCTCCTTCAACTTGTTTTAAATTTGCATCTAAAAAAACTGAAGTTCGTATATTATTTTGTTTAAATTCTTTAATAATTTCATATAAAAATCCTTTGTGTTTAATAGTATCCCAACCAGCGTTCGACGTTATAGCATCATCAGCATCAGGCACTAAAGTAACTTGTGTTGGCTTAATTTTTAAAACCATATCTACAAATTTCGGAATCGGATTTCCTTCTATATTTAATTCGGTATAAACTATCGGTTTTAAATTGTAAGCATCTTGATAACTAATATGACGTTCGTCTGGTCTTGGATGAATGGTGACTCCTTGAGCACCAAACTGCTGTATATACTTTGCAAATTGAACAAGATTAGGAGTGTCTCCACCTCTTGAGTTTCTTAAGGTTGCAATCTTGTTAATATTTACACTTAATTTTGTCATTTGTTAAGTCTTTAAAATACAAAAATACAAAGTAATACCAATAGAATTATGCCTATTCTGCATATTTTTGATTAATTTGCACATACTTTTATAAACCTATATGCCACTAAGTGATTACATAATAAACGATGTAAAACCTCTTAATGTTAACGATAATATTAAAGATGCTCAGCTATTGTTCAATCAGCTTATATACTCACATGTTCCTGTAAAGAAAGATGATATTTATATAGGCTGTATTTCTGAAACTGACGCTCATTGTTTTGAATCGGACAAACCGCTTTCAGAATTTTTATATACCATTGAAGGCTTTTACGTTAGAGCAAATTCACCTTGGTTGGATGTATTAGAAGCATTTGCCCAAAACGGCACTAATATTATGCCTGTTTTAGACGAAAAAAATACATATTTAGGGTATTATGAACTTAGCGATATCATTTCTTTATTTAACGAAACGCCTTTTTTTGCTGAACCTGGAGGAATTTTAATAGTGGAAAAAGGGATAAACGATTATTCTTTTAGCGAAATATGTCAGATTGTTGAATCTAATAATGCAAAACTTTTAGGCACGTTTATTTCTAAAATGGAAAATGATGTAATCCAAATTACTATAAAAATTGGCAGTTCAGGACTTAATGATATTATTCAAACATTTAGACGTTACAGTTATAAAATTGTTTCAGGCCATGAAGAAGATAAATTTATAAAAAACCTTAAAGAGCGATCTGATTATTTAAACAAATATTTAAACATATAACTTATGAAGATTGCAATATTCGGTAAGTTTTATCGCAAAAATTTAGAGTCTTCAATAGTAACACTATTAAGAGTTTTAGGCAATAAGCAAACTGAAATTTATTTTGATGACCAATTTTATACATCTATTAAAGCGCAAAAAAACAGTAATTTTAAAGCCTTCAATTTTAAAACATTTAAGCGTTTAGATAATTCGTACGATTTACTAATAAGTATTGGTGGCGATGGTACGATGCTAAGAGCTATTACTTATGTTAGAGATTTTAACATTCCAATAGTTGGTATTAATACCGGTCGTTTAGGGTTTTTGGCTACAATACAAAAAGACAATATTCAAAATGCCATAGAAGATATTTTAAAAGGCAATTATCGCATTTCTGAAAGAAGTCTGCTCACTATAAAAACCGAACCGGAAAATGAAAGTTTATTAGATTTTAATGTGGCTTTAAATGAAATTGCAGTAAGCAGGAAAAACACAACTTCTATGATTACTGTCGAAACTTATTTAAATAACGAATACTTAACATCGTATTGGGCAGATGGTTTAATTATTTCAACACCTACAGGTTCTACAGGATATTCGTTGAGTTGTGGTGGACCCGTAATTATGCCAGATGCAGACGGCTTCACACTTACTCCAATCGCTCCACATAATCTTAACGCCAGACCTTTAGTAATTCCAGATTCTACCGAAATAAAACTAAAAGTAAGCGGAAGAGAAGATAGTTATTTAGTGTCTTTAGATTCAAGAATAACAACATTAGATAACAATGCTACTATTACCATAAAAAAGGCGGATTTTAAAATTAAAATGATAGAACTCGAAGGAGAGAGTTTTATTCACACACTACGCAAGAAACTTCTTTGGGGAGAAGACAAACGAAATTAGGCAATAATTTGGCTTAATTCCTGTTTATCTGTAATACTATTCAACAAATTATTATAGGCAAATCTTATTTATTATATTTGCAAACTTTTAAAATCCTATGAGGTACATAACCATTATAATTATGAGTGTTTTTTGTTACAATTTTAATTATTCTCAAATTTATGAGGTGGGAGTGTTTATTGGTGGTAGCAATTTTATTGGAGACGTAGGTGCCACGAACTATATTTCACCTAATCAACCTGCTGTTGGAGTTATTTTAAAATGGAATCGAAGCTCGAGACACTCGTATAGAGTATCTGTTATTTATGCAAAATTAGAAGGTATTGATGTAAAATCTGACGATCCAAGGCGAAAGCAGAGAGGATATTCGTTCGAAACTAATTTATTAGAGATTTCTGCTGGTATGGAATTTACCTTCTTTGATTTTGATTTACATACCGAAGGAAAAAAAATGACTCCTTATTTATATACAGGAATAACCGCAGCAAATCATGATAACTTTTATTTTAACAATGGAACTCAAACTAATGAAAATACTAATAGTTGGGCTTATGGTATACCAATGGTTTTAGGACTTAAAACCAGATTGACAAAAAGTTTCATTCTTGCAATAGAAATAGGTGCCAGATATACATTTTCCGACGGAATAGATGGTAGTATTCCTGATAATCCTTCATTACAACCCAACTTTAGCTTCGGAAACATAAACAATAATGACTGGTACACATTTTCCGGAATTACATTAACTTACACCTTTGGGCAAAACCCTTGTTATTGCGGTTACGAATAATGGATTTAAACAGCAAAATAGATACAAAAAATTTACCAGAGCATATTGCCATAATTATGGACGGTAATGGTCGTTGGGCAAAACAAAAAGGGAAATTACGAATATTTGGGCATAAAAACGGAGCTAAAGCTGTCAAGAAAGTTGTAGAAGCATGTGCAGAGATAGGTGTTAAAAATTTAACACTTTATGCCTTTTCTACAGAAAATTGGAATAGACCAAAATTAGAGGTTCAAACTTTAATGAAACTGTTAATTTTATCATTAAAAAAAGAAATAAAAACACTACACGATAACGATATAAAACTTAATGCAATAGGCAACCTCAAATCCTTACCTACAATGGTCTATCGGGAATTGATGGATGTAATAGAGATTACCAAAAACAACGGTAATAGAACCTTAACATTAGCATTAAGTTACGGCTCTAGGGAAGAGCTTATAAATGCTGTAAAACAAATTAGCATTAAAGTTAAAAATAATATAATTTCGCCAGAAAAAATTGATGAATCCGTAATTAATGAGCATCTTTACACCCGAAATTTGCCTGAGGTAGATTTATTGATTAGAACTGGTGGCGAAAAACGAATTAGTAATTTCTTGTTATGGCAAATTGCTTATACAGAATTGTATTTTACTAATGTGTTTTGGCCTGATTTTACAAAGCAACATTTGCAGGAGGCCATTGTAGATTATCAAAAAAGAGAAAGACGATTTGGAAAAACAAGTGAACAACTTAGTTAATATTATACTATTGAAAACATACATTACACGACTTTTATTTATAGTTTTCTTTATAAACAGTTTTAGCATTACTGCCCAAGGCATTGAGTTAGCAAATGCAAAAAAATACACTATTGAAGATATTACAATTTCTGGAAGTACAAATTTCAGCTCTCAAACTATAATTACATATTCAGGTTTAAGAAAAGGGCAGGAAGTATTTATTCCCGGAGAAAAAATTAGTGCTGCCATTAAAAAGTTATGGAGCTCAAATTTATTTAGTAGTATTGATATTTTTATGACAAAAGCTGAAGGAGATAACATTGTTTTAGAAATTGCTCTTGTTGATTTGCCCGAACTTAAAGAAGCCAAAATTGAAGGTGTTAAAAAATCTAAAATTGAAGAAATCAAAAAAGAGAACACATTACAACCTGGTGTTAAGGTTACCGAAAACCTTATAACAACTACAAAAAATTATTTACAAGACAAATACAAAAAAAAGGGATATTATAACGCCAATGTAACTATAATCACTACCAAAGTTATTGATACTGTTCAAAAAAACAAAGTCAATATGCTGGTAAGCATCAATAAAGGCAATAAAATTAAAGTAAAGGATATAGTGTTTAATGGCGCCGAAAAGCTTAAAAGCAAAAAACTTCGGAAAGTGATGAAAAACACTAAAAAGAAAAATCCAATTCGAGTATATAAACGTTCAAAATATGTTGAAGAAGATTTTAAAGAAGATTTAATTAGTGTAATAAATAAGTATAAAGAAAATGGATATAGAGATGCTCGTATTATTTCTGATTCTATAATTAAAAATGATGACGGGACAATTTCATTAAAAATTACCTTAGAGGAAGGTGAAAAATATACATATGGTAATATTATATTTTTAGGAAACACTGTATATACAGATCAACAACTCAACCAAATTTTAAGAATTAATAAAGGTGATACATATAATGGCGTCGAACTTAGTAAGCGAATAGAAGACAATTCGAAACCAGATGCAAACGACTTAACAAATTTATATCAAGATAGTGGTTATTTATTTTCTACAATAACACCAATAGAAGTTAGTGCATATGGAAATGTTATTGATATGGAAATAAGGATTATTGAAGGTAAACCAGCTTATTTTAATAAAGTAACTGTAACAGGAAACGACAAAACAAACGACCATGTTATCTATAGAGAATTAAGAGTCCGTCCAGGACAATTATATAGAAAAAGAGATGTTGTTAGAACAGTTAGAGAACTTGGACAACTAGGATTCTTTGATGCACAACAAATTGAGCCTAATTTTAAAAATGTAAGCCCAACCGATGGAACTCTGGATATGGAATTCTCTGTTGTAGAAAGAGGTTCAAGTCAAATAGAGTTGCAAGGTGGTTATGGTGGTGGTGGTTTTATCGGGACACTTGGGTTATCTTTTAATAATTTCTCTATAAAAGATATCTTTAAAAAAGAAGCTTACAAACCAATCCCGATGGGAGATGGTCAAAAATTATCTTTGCGTTTACAAGCAAGTCAATTTTTTCAAACTTATAGTTTCTCTTTTTCAGAGCCTTGGTTAGGCGGGGAAAAACCTGTACAATTTTCAATATCTTTATCACACACCAAACAGTTTTTATTTAATCCTATAACACGTAAAGCAGACAAAAGCCGACAGTTCAATATTACAGGTATTTCAGTAGGATTAGCAAAACGTTTAACAGCTCCAGACGATTATTTTACATTATCGCAGGCTTTGAGTCTTCAACTTTATGATTTACAAAATTACAACACTGGCTTATTTACATTTGGTGACGGTTCATCTAAAAATTTAGCCTATACAATTGGCTTAACTAGAAACAATACATTTACAGATCCTATATATCCAACAGGAGGATCAAATTTTAGTGTTTCCGCTAAATTTACATTCCCATATTCAGCAGTCAATGGTGTAGATTATAAAGCTCTAAAAGATGAAAGGGATGATTTAACCGAAGAATTAGCTAACGACCCTACAAATACCGATGCTGCTGAAAGAATTGCCGAAATAGATCAAGAACGCTTTAAGTGGTTAGAATTTTATAAAATAAAATTTAGTGGTGAATGGTACACAAAAATTGTTGGTCAACTAATATTAAGACCAAAAATTGAATTTGGTTTTTTGGGAGCATTTAATAATGATAGAGGTGTAATACCTTTTGAGCGTTTCTTTTTAGGAGGAGATGGTTTAGGCAGCTATAGTTTAGATGGACGAGAAACAATTGCATTAAGAGGTTATCCAAACCAATCATTATCTTCTCCAGATGGTGGAATTATTTATAACAAGTTTTCGTTAGAATTAAGACACCCGATCACTTTAGCTGCACAAGCAAAAATTTATGCCCTGGTTTTTGTAGAAGCTGGAGCTTCTTATAATGATTTTAAAGATTATAATCCTTTTGACTTAAGCCGTTCGGCAGGTGTTGGCATTCGATTATTTATGCCTGCGTTTGGATTATTAGGGATAGATTTCGGATATGGATTTGATTCAATACCAGGAGAGATTGGTAATCATGGTTGGGAAACACACTTTATTATTGGACAACAATTTTAAGTTTGGCACGATATTTTCTATTAAGCCAATAATGATTTAAGCCATGTGTTAAAATTTTTCAAATTATATTTCGTTAATTTGAAGTATATTAACTTTGGTGACGAAATCGTGAATTTTATCCCGTCATTTTAAGAATTTATAAGATGAAATCGATAAATTTAAAATACAAACGGATGAAAATTAAAGTTCTTTTTTTACTGGCAATTGCATTCTTAATAAGTTTTGCATCATTTGCTCAACGAGGTGTAAGAATTGGCTATATAAATACCGAATATATTTTGCAAAACGTACCAGAATATCAAGAAGCATCAAACCAACTTGATACTAAAGTTCAAAAATGGAAAAGTGAAATTGAATTACGTTTAAGTAAAATCGATAAAAAACAGAAACAATTAGACAGCGAAAGTGTATTGCTAACCAAAGAGTTAATTGAAGAACGTCAAGAAGAAATTGATATAGAAGAAAGCGAAATATTAGATTACCAACAAAAACGTTTTGGTCCGAATGGGGATCTAATGATTCAGAAGCGAAACCTTATGCAGCCAATTCAAGATCAGATATTTACTGCAGTACAAGAAATTGTTACTAATAAAAAATACGATTTTGTTTTTGATAAATCCGCAGATCTAACTATCTTGTATTCGGCAGATAGATTTGATATAAGTGAACAAGTATTAAGGTCTATTACAAGATCTTCTAAAAGAAGACAAGTTCAAAATCGTCAAGAAAGAAAAGCAGCCGAAGAAGAAGAATTAATTCCAGAAATTAATAAAGAACAAGAAGCTCGCCAAAAAGCATTAGACGATAAAAAAGCGGAACGTGAAAAAGTGATTGAAGAAAGGCGTAGTAAACAATTGGAAGCACGTGAAGCCAAGAAAAAAGCTACTGAAGAAAAAAAGAAAAAAATTATGGAAGATTGGGCAAAAGCCAGAGAAGCAAAACTTAAAGAAAGAAATAAAACCGTTGATAGTAAAGAGGAAATAGTGAGTGATAATGCTAAAGAAAGTGATAGCTCAAACATAGTTACACAAGAAAAAAAGAAAAAAATAGACGCAGACAGGAAAGCTAAATTAGAAGCTGGCAAAGACAAAACTGAAGTTGGCAAAAACTTAGAAATTGACAGTACAAAAACAATAGAACCGCCTAAATTAAGTGACAGAGAAGCTCGAAATAAAGAGCTTGAAGATAAAAAGAAAAAAATATTAGCCGATAGAAAAGCTAGGCTAGAAGCTCAAAAAAAAGCTAAAGACAGCATAGCCAAAGCCAAAAAAAATAATTAATAATAATCAATAGTAAACAATTTATAACATAATTTAATTAAAATGAAACACCTAAAAACTCTATTATTTGCAGCTGTGCTTTGTATTGGAAGTGTAAGCTTAACAAACGCCCAAAGTAATGTTGCACATATAAACACCCAAAAATTAATCGATGCAATGCCTTCGGCAATTACTGCTAAAAGCGAATTAGAAAAATTAGCTAAAACCTATGAAGTTGATATTAGATCTATGGTTACGGAGTTCGAAAACAAAATAAAACAATATGATGCCGAAGCTACTACAAAAACTGATGAGGAAAACTCTAAAAGAGTACAAGAAGTAGGAGAAATTCAAAACAGTATTCAACAATATCGAGTACAAGCACAACAAGACCTACAAAAGAAAGAACAAGAATTATTTGAGCCTATTTATAAAAAAGCTAAAGCTGCTATCCAAAAAGTTGGAAAAGCACAAGGCTTTCAGTATATATTAGACTCTAGAGAAGGAGCTTCTTTATTAATGGCTGATGGCAAAGACCTTTTGGCTGATGTAAAAAAAGAATTGGGCTTCTAAAATATATTTAAAATATATAGTTTAAAGCTGTCTTTTAAAGGGCAGCTTTTTTTTATTTTTGTAATATGAGTAAACAACCTATAGGTATTTTCGATTCTGGAGTTGGTGGAACTTCTATTTGGAAAGATATACACACACTTTTACCTTACGAGAACACAATTTATCTATCTGATAGCAAATATGCTCCTTATGGAAACAAGTCTAAAGAAAAAATCGTTGCTTTAAGTATTAAAAACACCGAACGACTTTTAGAAAAAGACTGCAAACTTATTGTAGTAGCTTGTAATACGGCAACGACTAATGCAATAAAAACTCTTCGGGAGACCTATACTATTCCTTTTATTGGTATAGAACCATCTATAAAACCAGCGGCATTCCAAACAAAAACCAAGGTAATTGGAATTTTAGCAACAAAAGGAACACTTACAAGCGAGTTGTTTCATAAAACAACAAATTTGTTTGCTAAAGGTATAACTGTTGTTGAGCAAATAGGTGAAGGTATTGTGCCTTTAATTGAAAATGGAAAAGCACAATCGGAAGAAATGAAATCGCTCCTCAAAACATATCTTATACCAATGCTTGATGCAAATATTGATTGTTTGGTTTTGGGCTGTACACATTATCCGTATTTAATTCCGTTGTTAATTGACATATTACCAAAGCATATAAAAATTATAGATTCAGGTGAAGCAGTTGCACGACAAACCAATGCTATTTTAGAACAGAATAACTTGCTCAATACTCAGATTACAAAACCCAAAATACAATTTTATACTAACGGAAATCCAAAAATTATAGCTTCTCTTTTAGGCGAAAAATTTTCTGTAAATTATTTAAATTTTTGAGTTGCAATTTCAAGTAAAATAAATTGATTTAATTGTTTTTCGAACCGATTAAAATTATTGTCGGAAACAAGTAATAGCGTTTTGTTTCCGTTAGATAAGATTGGCCCAAAACAAATTCCTTCAATATTATCAATACTATTGTTGGTGAGATTATCTCTTAATCTTTCAAAATTCAATAATAACTTTTTAGTTGCAGGTATATAATCTTTATTACTTAAGCTATCCATTTGCAGCGTATTTGTAGCTTGAGAAGCATCTGCACTAAATATTTTAATAGTATTACTCTGGTTTCCAAGACCGCTTGAATAACTTCGTTCAATCACAAAAAATTTATTTTTATCGTATTCAAGTATGTCTGTAAGTCCATTTACTGAAAAATCACCTTTTGGCTGTTTGGCAATCGCATCCAGAAGATATACAAACTGACTCTCAGCCTTATTCGTTTTTGCATCTATAAATGTTATTCGAACAGGCGATTTGGATTTTGTTAATTGTGGTTCTGGTCCATCAACTTCTAATGGGAGCTCCATTGCTATCCAATATCCATTATCATTATAGCTATTGCTTAATCCTTCGAGAGTTGCATTGTGTCTTGGTTTTTGTTGGCTGTTTGGAAGAAATGCTTTAGGAATTTCAATGTTGTTTTCAATATTTCCAACGGAATCAACGCTAATTAACAATGGTGGTTTTCCTTTATAGATATGTCCTTCGCTTGTTAAAAATAGTTGTTTCGTTTTAGCATTATATCGAATAGATTCTAAATCGAGATATTTAGATGTGTCATTTATTCGAATCACTTTTATTATATCAATACTGAATATTTCTGTATTTTTTATCTCAATAGTTGCTTCATAATATCTTGGATTTGAAGCATCGTCGCTCACCAAATAATACAAACCATTATAAAAATCTACTCCTGATAAACCTCCTACAATTGTACTGTCCACCACTATATTTTCAGGTAAAATAAATTCGCTTAAAAAATTAAGCTGAAGTTTGTCAATCGTTTTTACTTCTACATTTTGGCATCCAAAAATTAAAATGAAGCATAAAATAATGCTTGCCTTTTTTAGAAAGCTATTCATACCATTTAGAATATTTTACATAGTTGTTGGCAATTCTATCTATTTCACCTGAAATTAATTCTTGTGAAACATCTTTTACTTTCTTGGCTGGAATTCCTGCATAAATACTTCCTGCCTCTACTATCGTGTTTTTTGTAACTACAGCTCCCGCAGCTATAATGCTATTGCTTTCTACTACACAATCGTCCATAATGATACTTCCCTTACCAATGAGCACATTGTCGTGAATTTTACAACCATGAACAATAGCGTTATGACCAATGGAGATATTATTACCAATATTGGTTGGTGATGTTTTGTAGGTTGCATGAATTACTGCGTCATCCTGAATATTTACTTTGTTGCCGATTTTTATATAATGCACATCACCACGAATTACAGTAAATGAACTACCCCGAGGCAGAGCCATCGAGGTATCAAGCGGAAAAAACTTATTTCTAGTTTTATGAAAACCATCCGTTTTCAAACTTTCCTCTTGACCCCGAGGCAGAACCTCGAGGAATTCTTTATATTAAACTAAACGAGAGAGCATCTATCTTATGGAATCTTTTTTAGTAGTTTATACCTGGGCATTCACAATCCCATTTTTCTCGTTTAACACCAAAATTATATCCTATAGTTAATTGATGAAAACCTCCATTGTTGAATACCACTGAATTAGCTTGATACGAATAAGTGTATGCAAAAACAAATTGGTTATAATCGATACCCATAAAAGGTGTAAAATACTGTAATTTTTGGCTGCTTACTCCCGAACCATCTAAAAACTCTGCTCCATCAAGACTCCTTCTATACGACAATCCGCCCCAAATTTTTCCATAATCCATTTTTTTATAGGCTTTAAAATTAACATCGATAAAAGATTCTTGGGTAGCATCTCTGTACATAAACATCAATGAAGGTTCAAAACTCCATTCGCTTTTATTTTTATGAAAAACGTTCCCGGCAGATATCAAGTAAGTCCTTAAATTTGTGAACCTAAGTCCTTGTTCATTAAAATTAATACCATCATTCTCTAATACATTTTTTATTGTAAAATGTGAATAAAAATTCGTGTAATGGTAAGAAAAACCAAAATCAATATTAAAATTTGTAGCACTAAGTTCTATTCCGGAAATAATCGGGTCAAATCCTTGTGACAAAAAAGACGTTTCATCAAGTTTGTATTGAATAACTCCAACGCTTAGACCAAAGGACAGCATATTTAAGTCTATTGGGTTTCTGGAAAACATTAAGTGATGTGCGTATGTTAAATAGATTCCATTTTGAGAGTGAAATCCATTTTTATCACTGTAAATAATAACTCCAACACCAGAACTCGATTCGCCAATTCTTCCATTTACGCTTAAAGTAGATAATCTTGGTGCATCATCTTGACCAAACCATTGCTTTCGTGTTGTTAATCTAATTTTATTAGAATTTCCTACTCCAGCCATAGAAGGATGAATAAGATAATAATTATCAGTTAGATAATCTGAATATATTGGTAATCCTTCTTGGGCAATACTAAACTGGGTTAGTAATGTAACTATCCCTATTAAACAATGCTTTATTAATTTCATATCAATTTATTCTTTTTTATGTAAAAAGAGTTTAAAAAAGGTATATATCCTCTTTCACAATTTACCATAGCTGTCAAATATATAAATTTATTTTTTGTAACTATAATTAACTAAGATTTAAGTATTCTATAAGCTAACTCTATATTTCTTTTATTATTTTTGTAAAAACTAGTTTTAATGAATAAAATTAATGTTTCCATACAAGAAACCAGTAATCCGGTAATTTTAAAATTTGAAACCAACACCTTTCTAACACAATATGAAAGTTTCGAGTTTAATAATATAGATGACGCTAAAAACTCACCATTGGCACAGCAACTGTTTTACTTGCCTTTTGTGAAAAAGATTTATATTTCAGGTAATTTTATTGCTATAGAACGCTATGATATTGTTGAATGGGAAGATGTGCAAAACGAAGTCTCTACTCAAATAGAAGACTTCCTTAATGCTGGAGGTGTTGTTGTTGAATCTTCTTCTAATAAGAAAAAAATTCCTGTAACTGTTTATGCTGAAAGTACGCCAAATCCTTCAGCAATGAAGTTTGTAGCAAATAAAAATTTAGTGTCTTCAATGTTTGAATTTTCTTCTATAGATGAAGCTAAAGTATCTCCTTTTGCGACTGCATTATTTAATTTTTCCTTTGTAAAAAGTGTCTTTATAGACCAAAATTACATTTCCATAACAAAATACGATGTTGCAGATTGGAATGATATTACAATGGAATTAAGAGAATTTATTAGAAGTTATATAGAGAATGGCAAAGAAATCGTTCTTGCAAATGCTTCTGAAATAACGAAAAACAATGGAACTTCTAAAGAAGAAGATTTTGAAACATTAGACGATATATCAAAAGAAATTGTAACTATTCTTGAAGAATATGTAAAACCTGCTGTTGCAAGTGATGGTGGCAATATTCAATTTGAATCGTATGATGCAGAAACCAAAACCGTAAAAGTAATTCTGCAAGGTGCTTGTAGTGGTTGTCCTTCATCAACAATAACCTTAAAAAATGGCATAGAAAATATGCTAAAAGAAATGCTAAAAGGTAAAGTTGAATTCGTGGAAGCTATTAATGGCTAACTTATTGTTTTGTTTAAATTACATTAGAACAGTGCAATCTTGAGTTCTTTTGTATAATTAAAATTCCCTAACTTTACATTATGAGATATATTCCATTATTATTAATTATTGCTTTAATAAGTTGTAAAGGTCAAAATACAGAGTCTATGAAACATAAATTTACTAATGACCTCATTAATGAAACAAGCCCTTACTTACTTCAACATGCACATAATCCAGTAAATTGGAACGCTTGGAATGATAATACTTTAGCACAAGCTAAACAAGAAAATAAACTCATCATTATTAGTGTTGGCTATGCTGCTTGCCATTGGTGTCATGTCATGGAACATGAAAGCTTTGAAGACAGCTTAGTCGCCCAAACCATGAACTCTAATTACATAAGTATTAAAGTAGATAGAGAAGAACGTCCTGATGTTGACCAAGTTTATATGAATGCTGTACAACTTATGACTGGTCGTGGTGGATGGCCTTTAAATGTTGTTGCACTACCTGATGGAAGACCAGTTTGGGGAGGTACCTATTTTAAAAAAAATCAATGGATAAAAGCTTTAGAGCAAATCTCAAAAACCTTTAAAGAATCTCCTGAAAAACTTTATGAATATGCCGATAAACTAGAACAAGGTATAAAATCTATAGACCTTGTATCATTAAATACAAATGAAGCTGTTTTTGAAACTGAATATATTGAAAACATTGTAAAAAAATGGTCGAGACAATTTGACAATAGAGAAGGCGGAATGAATAGATCTCCAAAATTTATGATGCCCAATAATTATCATTTTTTATTGCGATATGCCTATCAAAATAACGACGAAAAATTACAAGATTATGTAAACTTAACACTAACCAAAATGGCTTATGGTGGTATTTTTGATCAAATTGGAGGAGGCTTTTCAAGGTACTCTACAGATATTGTTTGGCATGTACCTCATTTTGAAAAAATGCTATACGATAATGCCCAATTAGTAAGTTTGTATGCAGACGCTTATCTTATAACAAAAAACGAACTCTATAAAGATGTTATAACTGAATCTTTAGCGTTTGTTAAACGCGAATTAACAGCTCCTAACGGTGTGTTTTATTCCTCTCTTGATGCAGATAGTAATACAGAGGAAGGTGAACTGGAAGAAGGTGCTTTTTATGTTTGGAAAAAAGAAACACTAAAAACACTTATTGAAACTGATTATGACATTTTTTCTGACTATTACAATATAAATAATTATGGCCTTTGGGAAAACAAAAACTATGTGCTCATACGTAATGATGATGATGATGCCATTTTAAAGAAACACAAGCTCACCAAAGAAGACCTTCAAGAAAAAAAAGAAAATTGGAAGCATCTCTTATTTAATGAACGTGAAAAAAGAGATAAACCCCGATTAGACGACAAAACATTAACATCCTGGAATGCCCTTATGTTAAAAGGCTATGTTGATGCATATCGTGTATTAGGAGATGAAAGTTATTTAAATTCGGCATTGAAAAATGCTAATTTCATAATAAATACACAATTGCGTGAAGATGGTGGTTTATACCATAGTTACAAAAATGGAAAGAGTACCATAAATGGTTATCTTGAAGATTATGCAGCATCCATAGAGTCTTTTATTGCACTTTATGAAAACACTTTAGACCAAAAATGGCTGAATAATTCCAGAGACCTAACAAATTACACATTAGACCATTTCTTTGATGACACCAATAAAATGTTCTTTTTTACGTCAGATGAAGATGCCTCTTTAATTACCAGAAATATTGAATATCGAGATAATGTTATTCCGGCAAGCAACTCGATTATGGCAAAAAACCTGTTCAAATTATCACATTACTTTGATAATGAAACATATTTAAGAATAGCTACAACAATGCTTAATAATGTGAAGCCTGAAATTGAAAGTTACAGTTCTAGTTATTCAAATTGGTTAGATTTAATGCTGAACTATTCTAACGAATTTTATGAAGTAGCAATTGTTGGACAAGAAGTTTTTGAAAAAATCAAAGAGTTAAACAATACTTACATTCCGAATAAAATGATTGTTGGAAGCCTAATAGAAAATGATTTACCGCTCTTGAAAAACAGATATGCTGAAGGGAAAACACTCATTTATGTTTGTGTTAACAAGGCCTGTAAATATCCTGTAGAACAAGTAGAGGAAGCCATAAAATTAATTAAAAACTAAAATTATCAACTTACTACTAACTATCTTAATTGTATTTGTAGCCGTAGAACATTTTTATTTCCTGGTTTTAGAAATGTTTCTCTGGACCACACCAAAAAGCATAAAAACCTTTGGTTTGGAAAGTAAAGAATTCGCTGAAAAAACTAAAGTCCTCGCAGCAAATCAAGGTCTGTATAATGGAATTTTAGCTGCTGGATTACTATGGTTGATTATCTCAAAGAACACAGAAATTGCAACTTTCTTTTTAGTTTGTGTAACTATTGCTGGAATTTATGGTGCTTATTCAACCAAGAAGATAAGGCTATTTTATATTCAGGCTATACCTGCAATTATAGCAATACTTCTTGTTATTTTTAATTAAAAAATCATTCAATACTAATTTAAAACTATAATGATTATGGAATATATTGAAAAACTTTGGACTCTTATTTTAAATTTTTCGCCACAAATATTAACTGCGTTAGCAATTTTAATTATTGGGCTTTTTCTAATCCGCATTGTTACCAAACTTTCAAGAAAATTAATGAAAAATAGTGGCGTTGAAATAACACTGCAGAAGTTTTTATCAAACCTTGTAAGTTGGACTCTTAAAATTTTATTATTTGTTGTTGTTATCTCTAAATTAGGAATAGAAACCACGTCTTTTGCTGCTATTATAGCAGCTGCCGGTTTAGCCGTTGGATTCGCATTACAGGGATCACTGAGCAATTTTGCTGGAGGTGTTTTAATTATGATATTTAAACCATTCAAAATAGGAGATCTTATTGAAGCACAAGGGGAAATGGGTGTTGTTAAAGAAATTGAAATTTTTACTACTAAATTAACTGGTCTTTCGAACAAAGAAATTATAATTCCAAATGGCTCTTTATCAAATGGGACTATAGTTAACTACACTACCGAAGGTACACGTCGTGTGAATTTAGTATTTGGTGTTGGTTACGATTCTGATATTAAAAAGACTAAAGAAGTTTTATTGAATGTTTTAACTTCTCATCCCTTGGTACTGCAAGATCCGGCTCCAACAGTTAATGTTTCCGAATTGGCAGATAGTTCAATAAATTTTGCGGTAAGACCATGGTGTAATACAGAAGATTATTGGGCTGTTTACTTTGGTGTTACCGAACAAGTAAAAGAAGCATTAGATACTGCCGGAATATAAATTCCTTATCCACACAGAGTTCAGATAAACAAATAAATTTAGATTTTAGATTTTAGATTTTAGAGCAATAAAATCTTTTAAATAATAAGGTTCAAAATAAGCGACATCTTCTGTGTCGTTTTTTTTGTATTTATCATAAGCCAATTTACACATCTCATTAGCTGAAGGTAATTTGTTTTCAACAAAAATGGCATTTGAATGTGTGATTAAGGTTTTGGTTTTTTCAACACCATTGCCAATAAAGCAAACTTTTCCTTTTTCTAAATATTCATTAAAAGAAGCTGCGTCTAAAATTTGTGCCTGTGTATCTCGTATTTGTTTGTATTCTGAATTAAATACTGCTGAATACACTTCCATACGCCTCGCATCTAACATTGGAACAATAACGCCATCTTCAATTTTAATTTGCTGCGCTAACCCTTCTAAAGTAGCAATAGAAATTAAAGGTATCTCTAAAGCATAACACAATCCTTTTGCTGCCGAAACTCCTATTCGCAATCCTGTATAAGAACCAGGCCCTTTGCTTACAGCAATTGCATCTAAGCTTTTAGAATTAATTTTCCCTTCTTTTAAAACCGCATCTATATAAACATGCAATCGCTCAGCATGAGAATAGCTATTATTATAATCCTCTTTTAAAACAAAAGTCTCTCCTTCTTTAGAAAGAGAGACCGAACAGTTTGTTGTACTGGTTTCTATGTTCAATATGAATACCAAATTAATCTATTAAAGATTTTCCGAGATAAAAATCGAGAACCTTGGTTTTAAAAACAAAATCATACTTAGCATTAATCAACTTAGACTGTGCATCAACTAATCTAAATCGTGTTTGTTCAAAATCAAATGATGTCATTACACCTAAATTGAAACTCTCTTGTGAATTTTTAAAGGCTTCTTGCTGAGCTTCTACTGAAGAACTCGATGCTTCGTATTGTTTAAAAGCTGCATTTGCATCAGCATAAGCTCGTTCTATAATTGTGCGTAAAACTTGCTTTTCCTCTTCTAATCTTATTAAACTCTTTTCTTTAAAAATTTCAGCTCTGCTCACAGCTGCTTTTGTTTGAAGTCTGTTAAAGATTGGGACACTTAAATTAAATCCAAAGTTATATCCTAAGTTATCCTTTAATTGGGTTCCAAAACCGTTAGGAACTGTTGAGATATTATTATCTTCATCTATAATAATTCTAATATCTTCTTGCCCTTGTGAATGTTGATATGATGTATTCATCCCTACACCAAAAGTTAATAATGGATAAAAAGAGCCTTCTGCAATTTTAACACCATAATCAGAATTCATTATATCAAGTTCAGCTCCTTTTATTTCTGGTCTATTTTCTAATGCATAATTAAAAATCGCATTTGGATTATTACTTTCTAATACAATGGAAGATAAGTCAAGCAACATTTCTTGTACATCAAATCCAATATAAGGCACTTGTAATAACTGTGATAAGCTTAGTAAAGAAAGATCAATACTGTTCTGAGCACTTATTTGGCGTTCTTGATCTCTAGCTAATTGAGCTTGAGATTCTAACACATCTGCTTTTGGTCTTGCTCCAGAATTAACAAGCTCTTTCATTTGGTCTACTTGACTTTGAGATAAATTTACCTGTTCTTCAGCTATTTTAAAGCCTTCTTTATTTAATAAAATATTTAAATAGGCATTAACAACGTTTAATGAAATATTGTCTTTTAGTATATCTAATTCTAATTGGCTTGACTCTAAACCAAGCTTTGCCTGTCTGTAAATGTTAGTATTCTGAAATCCATTAAAAACTACTACGCCAGTATTCAACCCAAAAGAATTACCTCTACTATCTCTAGAAATTCTTCTACCGTCTTGTCCAATAAAAGATCCAAAGTTATAATTCTGAGATGCGTTTCCAGTTAAATTAGGTAAAAAATTCCCTCTAGCAGTATTTATATTTTCTTCTGCTGTCTTTGCATCTAGTACAGACTGTTTTACTGTAAGATTATTCTCAATTGCATAGTTTACACATTCTTCCAATGTCCACTGCTTATTTTGTGCAAATAAAAGAATGCCTACTAAAAGTAGTAATACAGTGAAACTATATCTCATATTAAGGGTTCTTAAATTAATTATCTTCATCGTCTTCGCCGTCTTTTGATGCTTTATTCCATACTTTAATCTTATCACCTTCTTCGATACCATCTAGAATTTCTATATTAATTCCGTCTGATATACCAAGCTCTACATCTTTCTTTTCGAACTTACCATCTTCATTTAGAATCTCTACAAAAGGTTTTTCTGTTATTCTATTAAATTGCAATAATGCTTCTTTAATACAAAACGTACTGTCTTTGCTTTCAATTTCAATTTCGGCATTTGCACTATATCCTGCTCTAATTTTAGTAGAAGGGTCTATTTCCACATCTGCTTTAATTGTAAATTGTACAGCACCATTTTCTTCTTTCCCTTTTGGGGCTATAAAGGTTAAAATTGCAGGGAATTCTTTTTCGTTTATAGCTCCAAGAATAACCGTTATTTCTTTACCCTCTTCCAGTTTTCCTACTTCAGCTTCATCTACTAATCCTTCAAAAATCATAACGCTCATATCTGCAATAGTTGCGATAGTGGTTCCAGCATTAAAATTATTACTTTCAATAACTTGATCACCTTCCCGAACTGGAATTTCTAATACAGTACCGGAAATTTGTGCTATAATATTAGTGTTTGCAGAACGACCGCCTGATAGTGACCCTCTTTTAATAATCTGATAATTGTTTTGTGCTTGTGAAAGTTCTTCCTGTGCTTGATTAAGTGAAAGCTCACTATTCTCGAAATCTTGTTTAGAAATCACTCCTTTTTCAAACAGTGCTTTATTTCTGTTAAATAATGTTTGTGCATTATCTCTGGAAAATTTAACAGATTTAATTCTGCTGCTAGCGCTAACTAAAGCTTGCTCGTTTGGAACTACTCTAATTTTTGCAATAAGGTCGCCTTTTTGTACAATGTCTCCTTCTTCAACAAGAATCTTATCTACAATTCCAGAAATTTGAGGTTTTAACTCAATCTCTTCTTCTGGAATTAATTTACCTGTAGCAACTGCCTTTGTATCTATAGAAGCATAAAAAGGCTCTTCTGTTTCATAATCTACAATGTCTTTAGAATTTGAGTCTTTAAAATATTTTAATACTATAACTAATAATATTAAAACAACTATTCCTAAAATAATTTTTACTGCTTTCTTCATTTTTATTTTTGATTAATTTTTTATTCTTCTCTTAATGCTTCTATTGGTTTTACACTCGTGGCTTTATTTGCCGGGATTAACCCTATTAAGGTCCCTAAAATAATTAATATTACTAGTGCTATTAATACTACAGAAATGGATACTGAGGCATTTACAAACACAGCATCATCTCCTTGTCCTAAAAATTTATCCATAGCAATGAGTATCCATCCTCCAGAAATAATACCTAAAAGACCTGCAACTAATGTTAAAAACACCGCTTCAACCACAATTTGCCGTTTAATTTCAAAAGGTGTTGC
>Ga0066369_10000058_pt1 | contig 38213 bp, 35 predicted proteins | sample Knorr_S7_td_Bott_FD_70972 | JGI IMG/M metagenome (GOLD analysis project Ga0066369, IMG submission 70972) | Marine microbial communities from Southern Atlantic Ocean transect - Knorr_S7_td_Bottom_ad_4513_LV_A | ecosystem: Environmental > Aquatic > Marine > Oceanic | place: Southern Atlantic... | reverse complement strand
CTTTGTGGCAAACATCGACAAAAAGAGCAAGTTAAAACAAGAATGAAGATAAGTCTTCATTTGGTTAACTTTCACCATAGAAGAACGGGAAACTCCCGTCTTTAGGCGGGAGAGATTCATATAAAAATGTTATAATATTATTAATCATAAAAAAAGGAGAATTTTATGAACAATAAAATAGATAATATAGAGCTTCAAAGTTGCCCTATGGAAGATTCTGAAGATGCACTTTGGTTGCAAATAAAACAAGAAAAAGAGGAAGCTGAAAATCTTGTTTGTCCACTTGAAGAATTCGAAGATTTGACAGAAGCTGCATTATTAAATAAATAAGCATTGCTTATATATATATGCATTAGATAAATCAATAATTGATTTATCTTTTTTATTTGTTTTTTCTTATGTATTATTTAATTTTTTTTATAAAAAAATATTTTTTAAAGAATAAAATTAAATTAAAAAAATAAAAGTCTTGACTTTATAGTAAAACTTTTATAAAATTTAAATATCACACTAAAAAAGAGAATTTTTATGTATCAAACAAAATTAATTTATAAAAATAAAACTATGGCTAACTTTGTTAGTTCGTCATCTTCATCATTTTTGTAAATTAATTTCCAAAATAAATTGGAGATTAATCAGTCTCCAATATACGCAATATAATATTTTCATTTGGAGACTTTAATTTTTTAAGAGTTAACAAAATAAATTACAGGAGAATATTATGTTAGAACTAAATAAATTAACTACCCCAAAAGCAATTGATAAACTTAAACAAAAAGGTTTTGATTTTGATCAAGAAAAATTTTTAAAGCTATATAATTTAAAAAGAGAACTTAAACAAAAAATTGATGATTTAAGAAATCAAAAAAATAAGATAGCTAAAGAAATGGCAAAGAATTTTGATAAAGATTTAATTAATCAAGGCAAAGAATTAAATAAAGAAATTAAAGACAATGAAGTTTTATTTAAAGATATAGAAACTGAATTAAATGATTTTCTTTTATATATTCCTAATATACCATATGAAAACTGCCCTATTGGAAAAAATGAAGATGATAATATTGAAATTAAAAAAGTAGGTCAAATTCCTAAATTTAATTTTGAAATAAAAGACCATGTAGATTTAGGTTTTAATCTAAATCAAGAAATAAACTTTGATCAAGCGAACAAAATAGCAAAAAACAGATTTGTTGTTTTAAAAAATAATATTGCAAAGTTACATAGAGCGTTAATTAACTTTATGTTAGAAGAACATTTAAAAAATGACTATATTGAATATGATCTACCTGTATTAGCAAATAAAGAAACATTAACAGGAACTGGTCAGTTACCTAAATTTAATGATGATTTATTTAAAATTGAAGGCGAAGATTTATTTTTGATACCTACGGGTGAAGTTCCCTTAACTAATTTATTTAAAAATGAAATATTTAAAGATATTGAATTACCTATAAAAGTTACTGCAAATACACCTTGTTTTAGAAAAGAAGCGGGGGCTTATGGTAAGGACACAAAAGGAATCATTAGACAACATCAGTTTAATAAAGTAGAGTTAGTACAAATTGTTAAAGAAGAAAATGCGGAAGAAGCTTTACTTGAGGTCTTAAATAATGCTGAAAATATATTAACATTATTAGAAATTCCTTATAGAGTAGTTGAATTATGTACTGGTGATTTAGGATTTGCAGCTAAAAGGACTTATGATATTGAAGCTTGGATACCAAGTCAAAATAAATATAGAGAGATTAGTAGCTGTAGCTGGTTTGGGGATTTTCAAGCTAGGCGTATTAACATTAAATATAAAGAAGAAAAACAAAAAAAGTTTGCACATACTATTAATGGAAGTGGATTAGCTATTGGTAGAACTATTGTAGCTATAATTGAGAATAATCAAACAGAAGAAGGTTTTATAAAAATTCCTACTGTACTAAAAAAATACTTTAATAATATGGATTATTTAAAATAGTAGAGATTATATTAAAATAATTGTTGACAAATGCTTTTGGTTTTTTTATAATAATACCAAATCAAATAACAAAAGGTAAACAGATATGCAAGATAAAGATAATTTTGAAACAGTTCAAGACGATAACGTTGAATATGTGTATGTTGATGAAGATGGAAATGAGGTTGATTCAGTTGAAGAAGCTTTTGAAGAAGTGTTAGTTGATCAAGATGGTAATGTAATTGACGAACAGCAAGAAGAAGAAGTACGTCAACAACGTTCTCGTTCATTTGAAGATCTTGCACGTAATGATAATGAAAGAGATATTTTCAAGGTTAAAACTGAAATTGATAATCTTATCAATACTGGTAAAGACTTAAAGAAAAGTTTCTTTAAAGAAGCTCAACTTGTAGAAACAGAAGAAGCCGAAAAACTAATGGCAGAAGCTTTTGCTCAGATTGAAGAAATTCAAACTCAAAAGAAAGGTTTCTTAGGATTTAGTGAAAAATGGTTGCCTTCACCAATTAACAACTTTGTTCAGAGTTCTGCTATCAAGATTAAAGAAGAAGAAAGAAAGCGTCAGGATATTGTAGAAATTACAGAAAGTCTTTTCGGAGCGCTTCAAACTAAACAAGAAGAAGTAGAAGCTTCAACCGTTCAATTTACTCAAATTAAAGAGCAAATGAAGAAAACAGTTGAAGAATTAGAAGCAAAAGCACGTTATCTTGAAGAAAAGAAACTTGATGAAGAAATAACTGAAATGGAAACTCAAAATATTGAGCGTCTAATTACAATTATCAGTTCCAATATTCTAATGTTTAAAGAAAATATTCAAAATATTAATGCGGCACAAAATATTTCGCATCAGTGTGTACTTCACATTGATCAAATGTTACCAACAATTGAGAACTCAATGACTGATAGTTTGGCTATTAGTGCCTTCTTAGGAAAAATTAGTAACTTCAAAGAAGGTTTTACAACTGTTGCTAGTGTTACTAATAAAATTCAACAAAGTAACTCTGATAAGATTCACAATATGATTAAAAATACTGGTGACTTTGAAGAATTACTTTCTGAAAGTGTTCGTGGTATTGAAAATCGTGCAAAAGAGCGTGAGCAACTTAGTTTAGAAATGAAAAAGCAAGAGCATCGTAATGAACAAAAACATATTGAATTACGTAATACAATTGCAGATTCACTTGAAAAAATGTCAGACGAAGATCAATCTACAATCTTTAAGAGTGAAGATGACGTTGCTGATTATTATGTGCCTTCAAAAATTGATGTAGGTAATAGACTTGCGAATAAAGGTTCTCAACAAGAACCACAGAAAGACTTTTCAAGTTCTGTAATTCGTAAGAAAAAGGTTGTTCGTAAAAAAGTTGTTAGAACTACAACTAATGATCAGGGAGAAGCGTAAGCTTCTCCATTTTTCTAATTTTTATTAGGAGTCTTTTATGATAGGAACATTTTTTTCTAAAACAAAAAATTTAGATAAAATTCATAGTGCTTACTTAGAACAATACAATAATATTAGTGAAGCTATTGAAAAATTTCATTTAGAAGAAGAACATTTAGATTATAAACATGGTATTAAGATGTTTGGTAATGTTAAAGATATTCTTCAAGAACAAATTAATGATGGTTTGGAAGATTTAAAAAGCAATTTTAATAAATATTATGAAGTTGAATTTAATCGTGTTAAAAATGATAGTGAAAAATCTTTAATTAAATGGTTACAAAAAAATAATATTAATCCATTTTTTAAATTTTCAACTGATAATTTTATTGATGATAACTATGATTTAATTTCTGATTCTATTGAATTAGAAGTTATTTATATTAATGATATAAAAGTTCACCCAATTGTATTAGAAGTTATTAAGTGTAAAAATATTCGTGATAAATATTTTAATCAAAAGAAAATTTTAAAACAGGTTGGAAATGTAAAATCAAAAACTCTTTTAACAAAATGTCATGAAAAAAGTTTTTCTGTATTGAAAGAAAAAGAAAATTATGCAAAAGAATTTATTCAAGATTTTAACAACTTTATTCATAGAAATCTTGTTTTTAAAACATATGATTTTGAGATTGATTTTGAAAAAGAAAGTTTTGATAATAAATCATTCCAAGAAGCAGTTACTTTTTTTAATGTTATTTTACATTTAATTGAAAACAAACAGGCTGGACTTGTTGCTTCTCATAAGGTTTTTGTTGAAGCTAAAAGTTTGGATAAATTTAATTTTGATAAAAATTATTGGATACCAAAATTTAAACATTTCGGTATAGAAATCGTTGACACAGAGTAACAAATATATTATAATAGTGAAAAATTTTAGGAGTAATACATGTCTAAACAAATAAAAACACATTACAAATTTCAAGAAGGTAATATTTCAGTTGCATTTAGTAAAATCCTTCTTATCACCACAGAAATATGCGATGAAGATGATTTACCAGAAGACTTTCATACAGAAGAAAGAGCATACCTTTTAAATATTAAACAAGAAAATACAACTTCTTTAACAAGAGTTGTTGTAGTTGAAAGTGTTTATAAAGAATTTGAAAAAAATTATTTTGATTATCTTGATTATAAATTAGAACATTCTGCTGCGGAAAATGAAGTTAATGCTAAATTGTTGAAAGATGCGGCTACATTCTTTGAATCCCTTGAAGCAAAAGTAGATTCAACATTGAGTAAAGTAACTGAACGTTCTGAAGAACAGATTGCTAATATTCAACAAGAAGCTGTTTCTGTATTGAATAAGATTGATTTGTTTAATAAAGATTTGTCTACTAACTTAGAAAACTTTAAAAAGCTTAATACTTCTCTTGAAAATTTTGTTCTTGAAGATGAAGATATTGAAACACCAAAGGCTGAATTAGTAGGTGAAGACGAAGTTAACAGAAAAGAAGAAAAAACTATTGCTGAATAACTATAATTTTTAGTTATAAAAAATATAATTATTATTGCTTTTAAAGACACTAATACAATTAGTGTCTTTTTTTTTTATTAATACTATTGACTAAAATTCAAATTATATTACAACATTACATATAGGTTAGGGAATATGGAAATAAAAGAGTTAAGGATAGACTCTTAAAGGAAAAGACAAAAGGTTTGTCTATCTATGGAAAGATAAATGTTATGGAACTACCTATTAAAATGGAATAAAATTAAACAAGGATGTTTTCTTCTAAGGATAGAAGTTATAGTTTTAAGGAATAAAACTAAAAAGGAAAAATGGATATAAAGAGTTAAATTCTAGGAAAGATAATTAATTGAAGTATAATTTTTTTAAATGGAATTTGTTATTTTAAGTTTTAATTTTTGGAGTAAAGTTAAAAGGATTTTTTAAAATTTTATATTAAAATTTTAGAATTAAAACAATAAAATAGCTCAAAATAAAAAAGCCTTATTATTACAATAAGGCTTAATTTTTTTATACTACCTCTAATTAACTATTTTTTAATTTATTAATGTTTTTTTTTGATATGCCTAAGCTTTTTTCTAATGATTTTCCATAATCTTTTAAAGCATTTAAAATCTCTATCTTTGAATTATCAGTTTCTTTTGATAATAGTTCTTCAATTTCATTATAGTATTTTTCAAAATTATAATCACTATCTTTTCTTGGCTCTCTTGTTAATTTGTCAACACAAAAGTTTTTCCAATTTTCATAATCAACAACACCCATTTGTTCTGGAAAATTTCTGCCTTTAAATCTCATTAACATTTCTGGCAATCTTGAATTTGGCATTGATGAAAGAAACTTAAAATCTTTAAGTTCTTTATTTTTTACTGCTTTTAATATTCTGTCCATTTCAGTTTTTTCTGGTTTGTCGAAGAAACCACCACTATAAAGCATTCTATCAGGATCATTTTCTTTTTCAAATTCTCTATTATAAGCAACTGTTACTTTTTCTCTTAAATTTGATATATTATCTTCTATTTTCTTTTTATTTTCTCTTAATTCATTTCCATCAAGACCAAGTTCTTTTGCTCTATCCTTAATATCAACTAAATCAGCAAGCATAGGACATTGGTTTACTTTTATTATTTGTAAACCTATTCTTTCTAAATTTTGTTCTAAAAGCTCTTCTTTAGTTGCAAACAAAACATCTTCCAATTCTTCTGTTGATAGTTTAATAAAATTATCAGGATTTTTTCTTAAATTATATGCTATTATTGCATTTTTATTTGTAGGATGCTCTGCTATTTTATACATAATTCCAAAAGAGTTATCTTCTTTTCCAAAAAATGGACTCATATAAACAAATGGTTTTCCTTCTCTGTTTGATAACCAATCATTAACATTGTTTTTTATTCTTTTTTCAAACATGGAATTAAAAAACTCAGGATCTTTTTCCTTTATTAACTTAGCAATACCTATTGTTGCTCTAACGTCACTCAACGCATCATGAGCATCAAGGTGAGTAATACCATTATTTACTGATAATTCCTCTAATCGGAAGCTTGGATAGGGCTTTCCTGTTTTAGAATTAATTAATACTTCACCTGTCTCTCTATCAGTTGCATTTGGAAAGTTTAATAAATCTGGACGTAATATACTTGTTGCTACTACTAATGGAAATATATCGAATCTTGAATTGCCATTTCTCCATTCTCTTTCATAAGGATCTCTAAAATTTCTATATAATAAGTTTCTAGTTACTTCATCATCGAATGAAAAATTATTATAACCTAATGTACATGTATTTGCTCTACTTAATTCATATGAAATTTTATTAATAAACCAATTTTCATTATGTACATCTGTTTTGTTTCCTTTTTGATCCACTCTATTTTCAATCATTTGTGGTGTTAATCCAGTTACTAATGCTGCCATAGGCGAGGGTAAAACATCTTTTGATAATTTACAATATATGTTTATTGAATCTTCTATTTCATTAAAATTTTCATCTGTTCTAATTGCAGCAAATTGAGATACTGCACTTTCTTGGGGGTTTAAACTAAAAGTTTCATAATCTTTAACCATAAATGTTAAAGGGGCTTTTTTTCTATTGTAATAATTCATAATATAATATACACCTATTTTGTTTATTACTCTTATTATAACATCTTATTGCTTATTCTTCTATTTGTTTTTTTAATTTTTTGCTGATTTCTTTGAAATCTTTTTCTTCAAGTATATTATCAAATCTTGTTTTTAAATAATCGAAATTATTTTCATAATCATAAATAATCTTTTTATATTTATTAATCAGTTCATTTGTAATAAAAAATTTATTTTTAGAAAGCTCTATACCATTTAAATAAAATTCATCTCTAATTATATTATATATAATATGTTCTAATATATTTATTTTTTTTATTTTTGTACCATGTTGATTATATGTTTTATTATTATAATAGCTTTTTATTTTATTTTTTAATTTAATATATTTTTCTTTATTTACTATATATTCTTTTTCTTTTTTTATTTCTTCTACTTCTTCTACTTCTTCTATTTGAATTAATAATTTTACTTTTTTTAATTCTACTTCTTCATCAGCAATCCATACTAAGTCAACCAAGTCTATTGCTTTCTCTTTACCTGTTTCTATATCAAATAATTGAGCTTTTTCTATATTTACCCAATGTTTTCCATAGTTGTAAGGCGATAAGTATAATTTGTTCTTATTGTTTTTTATTACATACTTGTATTTTTCTATCATAAAAACCTCTATTCAGATATAATTTGTTTAAATTTAATTATAATATCAAATATTTAATTATCAATTATTTTATATATATTTTTCTTTTTTTTTAAACTTTTTAATGATATAATAAAATTATAAAATTAAGGAAAAAAAATGAAAAAAAATGAAATCACATTAAAATCAGGTGAATTATATATATTATCTGCACCACCAGCATCAGGTAAATCCACTTTTCTTAAAAATAATAATATACCTGAAAGTATGATTCTTTCAAGCGATACTTTTAGGCAAGAAATTTTAGGCAATACATATTCTTATGATCAGTATGGTCTTGTTAATGAGCCTTTATACAATGATGATTCTTCTATATTTAGAATATTAAGAACAGCACTTCATGCTCGATTAAAAGAAAATTTAACTACATTTTTAGATGCAACAAGTTGTACAGATAAAGATAGAAAAAACTTTGTAAAAATTGCTAATGAATATGGAGTTAAATCTACTGTTTTAATTTTTGATATTGATAAAGAAACTTGTATTAAACAAGATTCAGGTAGATTAAATAGAGTTGGAAAAGAAGCTATAGATAGATTTTTCGAAAAATTTAAAAGTGATTCTGTTTTTGATTTTAAATTAATTAACAGTAATACTAAAGTAAATTTTATTCATAACTCATTACCTCATGAAAGATTTGATGTTATTGGTGATACTCATGGCTGTTTAGATGAATTTATTGAATTAACAACAAAACAACTTGGTTATAGATATAATAAGGGTGAGTTATTTCATATTGAGGGAAGAAAAATATTATTGTTAGGTGATTTCCTTGATCGTGGAAAACAAAGTATTGACATGATGAAGCTTGCTTATGATATGCAACAACAAGGACATTATATATTAAGTGGAAACCATGATAATAAATTAAATAATTTTCTTACAAGTTATAAAAAAGGAGAAATACAACTTTCTTCTCGCTCTGCGGCTGAAACTGCTATGGCTTTTATGAAATTAAAAAAGGATGAAAGAGAAAAATATTCCAAATTTATTAAAAATTTACCTCATTATGTTGTATATAAAAACTTTGCAATGTTACATGGTAACGTTTCACATTTTAATCCTCTAACAACACCTAGAAGTTTTTGTTTATATGGTGATGATAGAAGAAATAGAAATAATAGTATTTCTGATTCTATGTACGATGATTTAAAGAAACAAGAAAACGTAAATCAATATTTCCTTATTAGAGGTCATACCCCTTTAAACGATGAAGAACAGACAAGTGTTGTTAGCTTAGATAAAAGAGTCGCTTTTGAAAATGGTTCTATGTTAGCAATCAAATTAGATCAAGCTCTTTCATTAAAAGAAAAAGATCCTAATGCTGATTTAAAACATTTGATTATTGAAAAACCTGTTAATTATAATTATGAAAAAGAACTTGAAAAACAATTTAGGTTACAAACTATGTTTTCTAATTTAAAGAAAAAACAACTAGCATCCCAAAAAACAGATGATACAAAATTAATGACAACTTGGAAATATAGTAAATCAGTATTTTTTCAACAATCTTGGGATAAAGATCCTGCTTTATTGAAATGTCGTGGGTTAGTAATTGATAGAGCGAGTAATATCATTGTTCATCCATTTGATAAAGTTTTTAACTATGGAGAACCTAATCATTTAAAAGAAAAGACAGCAACAACATTACCCGATAATCAGCAGGTTCGTGTTATTGAAAAACTTAATGGTTACTTAGGAATGGTTACAAAACATCCATTTAAAGAAAATCAGCTATTAATTACTACACAAGGTACATTTGAGGAATTTTATAATCATGAAAATGAACTTGTTAAAAGTACTTATGCTGGATATATTCGAGAATTAATTGATAAGAAAAGTTATTCTAATTTAATGCGTTATCTTTCTAAAAATGATGTAACTTTAATGTTTGAAGTAATTCATCCAGAAGATAAAGATAATCATATTGTTAAATATGATAAAGAAATGGAAGGTTTACATTTAATTGGAGTTCGTGGAAAAAACTTTGAAGATAAAGTTTTAAAAGAACATGAAATAGATGCTATTGCAGAAGAAATTGGCTTTAGAAGACCTTCTCATAAAATCATGTCTTTTGGAGATGCGAAAAAACTTGTTGAAAAATCTGAAATTGAGGGTTATATGATTAGAACTCTTGAAGATGAGGAATACGTATGTAAATTTAAAACACCTCATTATTTAATTGTTAAGTTTTTAAGTAGAATGGGTAAATCTAATTTTAATAAAATGTATGATAACCCAAATGAATTTAAAAAGCACATTAATGTTGAAGAAGAATTTTATCCATTGATTGATTATATTACTAAAAATTTTGATAGAAAAGATTTTATGGCTCTAAATGAAGACGAAAGAAAAGCGACTGTTAAAGATATTATTAAAGATTTAAGAAGTAATAATCAAAAAAGTGAAATAGGACAATTTATTCAAAAAAAGAATAAATTAAAATCTTAAAATAAAAAAAACCTGCTAATGCAGGTTTTTTTATTTTATTTATTATTAACTTAATTTCATACCTTTCTTCTGTTTAACACCTTCTTGTTTTTCAACTGGTTGATTACTACTTTCTATTTTAGTATCATCGTAGTTGATTGCAACATTATTATTTTGAACACCAGCTTCTTGAGCAATAAAATTAACTGTCTTCTCTATTTGTGAAGATTCAAAAGTTACAGTTTCAGTATATCTTCCATTATAACTTTTTAAATCTAATTCAATTGTTTTAGGAAATGTATTTTCTGCTATTTGTTTTTGAATGTTCTCTTGTACAAGCTCTTGAAGTTCTCTTTTATCAACACCTAGCTTATCCTCTAATCTTGACCAATCACTGTTACTCATTTCTTGTTTAAATAAAGATTTAGTAATATCTTCTGAATTTGCATTTAAAAATTCCGATGATGGTAAACTTATTGTTTGCTCTACTGCTTGTTGAGCTACTTGTTGAGTTTGTTGTTGGGCTTGTTGAGCTTGCTCTTTAATTATTTCTTGTATTCTCTCTTGATTATTTTCAACAAGATTTTTTAAAGCTTCTGTATCAGAAGGCATATTAATCATTTGACCTGGAAGTAGTCTATTAGCGTCTGGAATATTATTTTGTTCTGCAATTAATTGAGCAACCGCTGGTAAATCAGCACCTACTAAATCAAATTCTGCACTATCTACTTTTTCAAGCATTCCTGTTAATATTTCACCATCCTGAACTTCTACTTTAATCATTCCATTCTTATCAGGAACAGGTTGATTTTCTGGTTGCTTCGGCTCTGGTTCTTTTACTTCTGGCTCTTTAATTTCTGGCTCTGTTTGTGATAATGAATCAATTGCTATATCTTTACCTTGCTCTTGTGCAAGCATATTAGCAGTTTGTTCCATTTTCTCTGTTCCAAAATTTATTGTATGAGTATTTCTACCATCATAGCTATTTAATTCTAATTCAATTGCTTTAGGGAATGTACCTTCTGCTATTTGTTTTTGGATATTTTCTTCCACAAGTTTTTGAAGGTTCTCTTTATCAACACCAAGTTTATCTTCTAATCTTGACCATTCTCTATCACTCATTTCTTGATCAAATAAAGAGTCAGTAATACCTTCTGAATTTGATTGAAGGAATTCTGTTGTTGCTTGTTGAGTTTCTGCTAATTGTCTTGCAGCTTCTTCATATGCAGCTTGTCTCGCTGCATCTTCTGCTGCTTGTTTAGCTGCCTCTTCCGCTGCTTGTTTTGCCGCTTCTTGTTTAGCTGCTTCTTCCGCTGCTTGTTTTGCCGCTTCGTCTGCCCCGTCAGTAGCGTCAGTTAAACCTTCAGTATTTACCATTCCATCAATACCTTCTGTAAGACCACCAAGTGCTTCACCACCTAATTTGGTAATTTCACTCATATCAACATTACCAGCAGCAAGACCTACGGCTACACCTACACCAAGACCAGCTACTACTGCTACTCTTTTAAGACCTGTTCTTAATTTACTTTTTTTATCAATACCTAATTTATCAAGACCATTGCTAATATCGTTAGCAATATTTTTCTTAACATTTTCCATAACTTTAGTTTTCATTATTGCATTGAAACCTAAAACTGCTGCGGTAGCTGGTAAGTTAGTTACAAGACCTACACCTGTTAATATCATACCTGCTGTTTTTATTGCTTTTTGATTTCTTGCTGCAAAACCTTTAAGTTTAGCCATAAAACCATTAACTTCTTTTTGAGCTTCTGGAAATTCTTTATTAAACTGTTTAGTTATTCCGTCTGCTCTTCTTAGATTTTTATTTTCATATTTATGTTGATCTGACATTCCCATTACGTCTGCATCAAGTTTTTTAGCAACATCAGGAAACTTATCTTTTAATTTATCTTGAACTTTATTGCTCATATAAGCGGCTTGAATATAGCTATCAAGAGTATCACCAAGCATATATTCAGTTTCTAATTGTTTCTTTTCTTGAATTGCTGCTTGATTTAAATTACCTGTTTGTTTTATTTTTTTCTCTAATTCTTCTTGTCTTTTGATGGCTTCTTTTCTTTGCTCTGCAAGTTTTTTTTCTACACTGTGATAATCTTCATATAAACTCTTTTCAAAATCTTTTTCTCTTTTTCTTCTTTCAAAATAGCTTATATCTTCATTTTTTAATCTTTCTTTTTCTTCTTGCATTTTTTCAGCTATAATACGCGCTCTTTCTTCCAACATTCTATTCATGAACATTGTTTTATATAAGCCTTCAACATAATCAATATTCAATTCAAAATCTTTCTTTTCTTCTTCTGGTATCATTGCATCAACATCATGTTCTACTTCTACACCACGATACTCACCAGTTTCTGGATCTTCTTCTATTTTCATACTGGTTTTAGAAATGTTAATTCCTTTATTTTTTGCTAAATGTTCTAACAAACCACTTTCTTCTGCCATTGATTTGTTAATTTCTGCCACTCTTTCATCCGTAGGAATTATAGCATCATTTTCAACTTTGGCTTTTACTTCTTCCTTTACTTCTTGCTCTTCTGATTCATTTCGTAAATCTTCTTCAAGTTCTCTTTTTAATTCTTCTTGACTTTTATTTTCATTATCTGCCATAATAAATTCCTTTTTGTTCTTTATATTTATATTTTAACACAATTATTTTATTTTATGAAAGCTTATTTTATAACTTTTTACAATTTCTTTATTTTTATTTAATTCTACAATATATTTATCTAAGTTATTATCCAAAAGATTTATATAAATATTATTTAAATCTTCTATCGTATAACTTTTGTTTTCTGTATATTTTAATTTTAATTTGTTGTTGTATAGCTCTGAATTTATTACTTTAACTTTATCTTTAGAAGGTATATAAATTAATATATCATCTTTAAGCTTCATTATTTTATACTTCATTTGCTTCTTTTTCACTTTACTACTTTCCTTTTTAAAATATAAATATATAGTTGAATATATAACATTATTTTTTTTTATCAATATTAATATAAATTAAATTATAATAATGCTTGATTTTTTAATAATTTTGTGTATAATTATATAAAAAATAATCCCCAAATAATCAGGAGACAAACATGTTTAAAGATTTTATTAACAAAGCTAAAAAAAATGCAGAAGAATTCCTAAATAAACCAGAAACAAAAGAAGCACTTTCTAAACTTAAATCAGAATATAATGAGGCAAGTAAAAAAGTAAGCAAATTAATTGATGAAGGTGATGAGATTTTAAAACGCAAAGTTGATGAAGTATTAAATAAGAATAAAGATTCAGAAACAGTAGATGGTGAAGAAGTAAAAACAGAAGAAAAAGATGTTGTAGTTGAAACAGAAACGGCAACGGAAGAAACTGTTAGTGTAGAAGAGCCAGAAGAAGTGATTGTTGAGGTTGAAACTGTTGAAGTAGAAGTTCCAAAAGAAGAAGTAGTTGAAGCGCCTGTTGTTGAAGAACCAGAAGTGATTACAAGAAAATTAAGTGAAATAAAAATTTCGGAAGTCTGCGAATCAGTAAGTTTAAATTCTAAAATAATGGAAGCTTTAATTGAAGAAGGTGTAGAAACCTATGATCAAATTGAAGATATGTCAGATGAAGAAATTGTTGCCTTGCCAGGTATTGGTAAAGCTACCCTGAAAAAACTTCGAGATTTTAAATATTAATTAAAAAAAAGCCATACTCAAGTATGGCTTTTTTTTATTTTAAGTTTAATATTAATATATGGAAATAATAAACTCTTATCGTAAAGAAAGTATTCAACATAGAATCATTAAAGAACAAAAAATAAAAAGTTCTAAAAATAATAAATTTAGTTTAAAAAATTATTTTAAACAAAAACTATTATCATCAAAATTTGTTAGTTTAATTTTTAAACATAATCCTTCCAATCTTATTTTAAATAAAGTAGATTTCGAATTTAAAGACTTACCAAAAAACTTTAATAATTATAAAATATTATTCTTATCAGATTTACATTTAGATATAGAGCCTAATAGTTTAGATTATATTGACAACTTAAATATAAATAACGATATTGATATCCTAATTTTAGGTGGAGATATTTTTGACAAACCTAATTTTAATAAAAATGATATTGCTAATTTAAAAAAGCTCTTATCCAAATTTAATGTAAAGAAAAAAATTGCTGTTTTAGGGAATCACGATTCTTACAATATAATAGATAAAGAAAAAGAATTAGGAATTAAATTTCTTTTAAATGAAAGTATAAAAATTAACAAAAATAATGAGAGTATAATTTTTACAGGATTTGATGATTATACACTATTTCATTCATTTAATATGACCAATTGTTTAATTAAAGATAATAATTTTAAAATAGCCATTTCACATAACCCTGATTTATTGATTGATTATAAAGTAAATGATTATAATTTACAATTATCAGGACATACACATGGTGGACAAATAAAGCTGCCTTTTATTATAGAAAGTAGCCATACAAAATATAGTAAATGTATTAAAGGAAAATGGAAACATAATCTTTTTTATGGATTTACAAGTTCTGGATTTGGTTGTTCAACTTATCCTCTAAGAAATATTCCTGCTGAAATTGTTTTAATTAATTTAAGAAGAATTTGATAAATTATTTTTTTTTGTTATATTAATTTCAAAAAGAAGGAATAATAAATGATTAAACAAGAATATGTAATTAAAAAAGATGTAAAACTAAGAATGTTATTTAAAACATTTCCTAAAATAGTTGAATTTCTTGAATACAATAATAATAAAATCTTTAATAATGGTGATAGCCACTTAAAAGATGCATTAAATAGTATATCTTCTATTTTAAAAAATAATGATATTTATTATAGAGATTGCTTTTTTATTTTATTTGCATTAAGTCAAAATTTTATTGAAATAGAAAAAAATGTTAAAAATGGTAATTTAAATTTTGATTATATTAAAGAAGAAGAATACTGGCAAAATAATGATGTTGATTTAAATGCAAGTATTTTCTTTTGTTATACTTTTTTAAATTCTCTTTATAAAGAAGAATTATCAAAAGATTTTGAAAATTTAAATAAAATATCAGAGACAAAAGATTATATACATTTACGAAATATTATTTTTGATAAAAAATAAAAAAAACACCTTTTAAAAGGTGTTTTTTATTCTTCTAACTAAAAATATTTATAGAGTAACACAACACGCTGACCCTTGAATACCTGTTGTTCCGTCATTACATAAAGGAATACCCTCTGAAGATATCTCACCTGTTTGTACTACATGTCCACTTGGTAAAACATTGCCTACTTCAAGTCCCTCTTCTGGATAGCGGTTTCTTAGATAATTTGCGTGTATACATTGTTCAGAATCTGATACAACTCTTTGTATTGTGCAATTATCTTCTTCATCGCAAACTCCATCACCACCGTCTCCTGATAAATGCCAACTTAATTGTCCTTCTTCAATTGACTCATTTATATTATGTTTTAAATAACCACCATTTATTAAATGAATAAATATATTGTTATTTGTTAAATCACTTGAATCTCCAAGTGTTATTGTTCCGTTATGATCTAATTTATATGCAATCATTGCGGCTTCTATTTGCTCTGCTTGTGTAAGTATTTTTTGGGCTTCTGCTTTTAGGCTTTGCTCTGCAAAAGCTCCGCCAAGAAATACATAACCAACTGCAGTCACTATTGCACCTAGAAGTATTGCTATTACTAGCGCTATTAATTGTGACATTTTAATATCCTTATTTTTTAAATTTCTACTCTATCTTTTTACATTATATTTTTTTTTATTCAATACTTTTTTGCTTGAAAATTATAATATTATATATTTTTTTCTTTATTTTTGTATATTATTTTTTTTATATAAGTTTTTAACTATTATTTTGCTTGATTTTTTTTTCTTTAATGTTTATATTGTAATAAAATCAGTAAAAAAAGAGATTTTTAATTACTTTAAAGGAATTATTTAATGAAAATTTTTAGCAAAAATAAATTATTAATTTTGTTTTCTACATTACTATTAGTCAATATTGCTTCTGCACAAGAGCGTTCTCCTTTTGAAAAATATGATCCAAATGAAAGAAATCAAAACCTACCACAATTTGGAAATCAAAATAATTTAGAATTAAGCCAAGAACAAGAAATGCAAGTTAGAGAATTGATATTTCAAGAGTTGTCTTTAAAAGAACAAGCTATGGATTTAAAAAAAGAATCTGGTTTAGTAGAGTATGACGATACAGAAGTTTTATATCTAGGGCAAAATGAACATCTAAAAGGTACAGCGAAGAATAAATATATTATTTTCAACTCTTCAACTAATCTTTTTAAATATTTAGATACAGAAAAGTATAAAAAGGTTGTAACTTATCAAGAAAGAATGGAATTAGAAGGTAAAATGGAAGATAATAATGAAAATAACTAATCTTATAAAAAACAATAAATCTAAAAACAAATTTTTACTATCATTAATTTTTGCCTTATCTTTAGGTGGGTGCGCTACTGGTTATAAGATGCCTGATAATAGTGATTTAGATAATTCTGATGAAACGCAAGAGGCATTAATTCAAGATTGGAAATTGAAAGAAGCACCTATTCAATTTATACAAACGGATAATTCATTTTTAATCAGTAGAAAAAATGAAATTCCTAATAGATTAAAAATTATTAAAATAGATGAGCCAATTAATCTTTATGGTAATTCAACATTTTTTGATTTAACTGGTGTACTTGCTCTTTATGATATTCAATTAATTATTAAAGATGAAGAAATAGCGAGTGAAAAATTCTTTTTACAAAATTTTAAAGGCAACATGGGTGATTTATTTGAAATAATTGAAAATACATATAATTATAGTTTTAATTATCAAAAAGGTAACGTAGTTACACTTGAAAAAGATACACTTTATATAGCAACAGTTCCACAAAACAAAACTGTTGTTGAATTTATACAACAACATATGACTTCAATGGGAGCAGAAGAAGTAAATGCTTCTGAGGTTGGTGGATTTGTTCTTTATAAGGCAAGTAGACAAGAACACGAATTTATTACGGAATATTTAAATAATTTTTATAAGAATTTTGCTTCGGTTAAATTACAACTTGCCGTTATTACAGTTAACTTAACTAATACTGAAAATCAAGGTTTTGATTGGTCACAGTTTAATTTACAGGTAGGAGCTTTGAATGCATTATCGGATGTAGAATTAATTGATGGAGTTGGTTCAAGTTTAAGTGATTCAAAAGCTGTTACTGGTATTGACGGAGATAGTGCAAGTTTAACTTTAAGAAACAAAAACCTTAGTATAGGAGCAGTTTATAATTTATTAAATTCTTATGGTAATACAGAAACAACGCAATCTATTTTTGTTGAAACTACTTCTGGTGAGTTGTTAGAGTTACGTTCTGGACAAGAAATACCTTATACTTCTGGTATATCAAATAATATAAATGGACAAACAGGTAATATCTCAGGTGGTGCTCAAACTGAAAAAGAAGAAGTTGGCTTGGATATTGGTGCAACGCCTTTTTATGATTTTAGTAAAAACCTAGTTACTCTTGAAATGAAAATTGATTTAAGAAGTATTATTGGATTCGTAGAGCTAAATGCAGGAAATGGAAATGGTACGATTAGACAACCTCAAACACAAACACAAACTTTTAATAGTGTATTAAAAATAAGACCTGGTGATGCTACTTTGGTTGGTGGTATACAATATGATATTGTTTCTGATAATAGAAATAATTTGAGTATTTTTAAAGATTATGCTACTGCCAGTAGAAATCTTGAAATTAATCGTAATGCAATGTTTTTATTATTAAGACCTACGGTTAGTGTTTTCGCTGATTTCGAAAATGAAATCAAAAAGGAGATGGCTAATGAACTTAATAAATAATATTGAAATATTAGAAGAAGAAAAAAAGGCTAAACTTCCTAAAAAACTATATATAGGTTTTGAAAAAGGAATATCTAAATCAGATTATAAAGATGTACTTTCATATATACATGCTTATGCAGAAGAAAATTTTTCTACTAAAAAAAATACATATTACAATATTGTAAAAATAAAAGATAGTGATGTGTTGCCTGATGGACATTTGTTTGAAATTCAAGAAGGGGGTAATAAAGAATCCTATTTAGAAGGTATCTTTAAAAAACTTGAAGAGCAAGATGAAATTATTATTGAAACTGCTGAAAAACAATTATTTATACAAAAAGGGTTTGATAACATTAATAGTTATTATTTAACAGAAGATGCTCAAAAAGATCCTGATCAAATTGAAACTAATTTAAATCTAACACCCCTTGTAAAGCAAGGTCATGTTTTTATGTTTACTGGTATTATTATTTTTTCGTTGTCTATAATTTCTTTATTTTTGGCTGCTTTATTTAAATATGTGTTATTCAATAGCTCTGAACAGTATATTGAAGAAACTGACAAAAATGTTATTCCTATACAAAGAATTCTTCAAAGATGGCAATCTAACTTTGAATTTCAAACTATAAGTCTTCAATTCAACAATAATAATAAAAGTTGGGAAATTCACAAAAAACATTATAATTATAAAAAATCAGATAAAGGTGATTTTTATGAAGAAGGAGAAATTAAATATAGTATTGATAAAATAGACAATACTAATAAGTTACAAAAAACAGTAAATAGTAACGAAGAAAAAAGAAAAAAATCTCAAAAGGATAATTAATTATGATTGATTATAATCAGTTTAGTAAAAAAATTTCTATTTCTTTGGGATTATTTTTCTTTTTATTAGGTGTTGCAGTTTTTATATTTTCATTTTTTTTATACTCAAAAGAAATAACACCACCTAATGCTCAATTACATATGCAAAAAACATTAACTGAATGTTTAGATATTGCCAAGTCAAAAAGCTCTTATACTGGAAATTTTAATCCTAATGAAGAAAAAATAACAATTCAAAAATATGGGTTAGAAAATGGTAAACGTGAACTTATTGAAACGATAAATATTATTGAAAGATGTAATCATGTTACCTTAGAAGAATTTTGTATAGGGGCAATAGATATAAATAATAAAAAACATGGTTGTGATATTTCTGGTGTTCAAGTTGTTCTAAAATATAAAAGTCCTTGGAGTAAATAATGAAAAATAAAAAAAATGACATTTTATTAACCTCCGTAAGTGCCAATCTTATTGGTATTTTAGGAACTGTTATAGGTTTTGTTTTATTAGCTTTATCTATTTATATTTATATGAATTCAATAGAAGAAGCCGATAGAGAAGAACATATTTATGAAACTCTTATAAATTGTACCAAATACACAAATAACTTCCATAATTCAGAGTTTGCGTTAAGTGATAATTCTCAATATGAAGCCAACATTATTGGTTCTAATGTTAATATAAAAAAAGAATTTATTACTAATGGTGATAATGAACTTCTTGAAATAGAAAATATTATTACTAATTGTAAAAATATGGAAATTGTTAATTTTTGTATAGGTCAAATTGAGAACAACAAGGAATACCAAAAACATGGCTGTTCTACCAATGGATTAAATGTTACTTTAAGATATAGAGAAACTTGGACTTACAAACCTGTTTTTTAATATATTTAAAATATTGACTTTTCTTATTTTTATTTAATATTATTATATTATATTATATTTAACAAATATGGAGATTAGTTATGCTAAAAAAAATAATTACAATTTTATCTATATCATTAATAACAAACATACAAGCCAGTAATATTTCAGTTGATACAAAAAATATACTAGAATCTTCTAATGAGTTTAAAAAGCATATTTTTTTATACAATCAAAAAAATGAAAAATCGGCTTTTAATCCAGTAGGAAATTATGATTCTATTGAAGATTTTAAAAATACATTAAAGAGAATTGAACTTAAAAATTTTAAATCACCAATCAAAAATAGTTATGCTTTAAACGATGGAGTATTTGGACTAATAAAAGATAAAAACAATCTTTATTTAACAATACAAGCCGATGTTAAAACATTAAAAGATAATGTATGCAAAGAGTTAAATCATAATAAAAAACCAATAATAATAGAGCCTTTTACATTAACTAATTCTCTTAATTATTTAGATAAAAATTATGGTTGTTTCAAAAATAAAAATAAATCTCAAAATTTATATATTTATAAAATAAATTAATAACTTACAAAAAATAAATTAAATAAAGTGTTTTTTTTGACAATATACTAAAGTATATAAAAAATATATTATAATATAGGTTGACAAAAAAAATATTCATGGAACATTAGAAATTGTAGAAAGTACTACGGACAAAAATTTATAATAAACATGGAGGAAATTTTATGTCTCAACTTATCGCTTTAATTATCGCAATCGCACTAGGTGCAATCGTAACTGCAATCGGTTATGTATTCTTAGGTGATGCATTTACTTCTAACTCTGAGCGCGGTGTAGCTCTTCAATTAACTAATCAAGGCTCTCAAATGGAAATGGCTATGAGTGGATATCGTGCTACAAATGCTAAGGGTGCAGCAGATGTTATTGATTTTTCTGATACATCAAAATCAGCAGAAGATAACTATAACTCTTTAACTGGTGAACTTGTTGCTAAAAACTTCTTAAAAGATAAGCCTGTTTCACCTATTATTGATACTAATGGTGCTTCTGTTCCTTATGCTCTTTTTCAAAATGTTGCTAATGGTAAACAAAGCCTTTATATGGTTGTTGATTCAGGAGATTTAGGCGCTGACTTATGTAGTGAAATTGAAGAATTAGCTGGTAGAAGTGGAACTGTTGTAGAGCAAGCTACTGCTACTGATGCTATTGGTGCATTAACTACTAATAGTTCTCGTTTCGGTTGCTATAATAGTACTGCTGGTTATTTAGCAATTTATAAAGTTCAGTAATTGAATTTTTATTTTTAATTTAAAAAGAGCTTAATTTTAAGCTCTTTTTTTATTTTAAATTGACTAAAAATATATTGGTGTTATATTTTTTTGAAATAAGGAGTTTATATGTTTGGATTTTTTTTAAAACTTGAATCAATGTTAAAATCTGAAAAATATCGTTATTTTGATATCTTTTTAGGGGTTTGTGTTCTTTTATATTGTTTATATTCTTTTTTAGTGAATAATGTAATAGAGTATTGGTTTTTGATATTTGGAATATTAGGTTTAATTTTAGGTATATTCGATGTTACAAGAAAGTTAACAACAAAAATTCAAAGGTCAATGTTAGGATTAAAGAAATAAGGAGATTGATTTGGCTCATTTAATTGCATTAGTTATTGCAATCGCAATATCAGGTTTTGTTGTATTAGGCGGAACTAATTATATTAATTTTGATTCATTTGATAAAATTAAAATTAAAAATGAAATATTATCTGATTATACTAATTTGATAAATGGCAGATCTATCTATATGCAACATACTGACCTAAATTTAACTGTTTTAGATTGGGAAAATGAAATAAAAGAATATGTTTTTCTTCCTAATGATATAAATGGCTTAACTTGGGTTTATAATAAAAATTCAACAGGTGAATATTTCTGTCTAACAGGAAATGTTGAAAAGGCAAACTTCTATAATGCTCTTATTGAATTTGCTGATGAATTGAATCAAGATTCTTATTTTATTAATACAAATTGTGGAAGTACAGAAAATTTTGATTCATCTCTAAATTTTAATTTAGCGCCACAAGTAAGTGTAACTTTTTATGTAAAATAAGGAAAAAGAATGTTTCAAATTGCTATCTTAATTGTATTTTTAACCGCTGTAATATCCAGTATCGTTGTTACAACGGCTATGACTTTTTCTCATTATCAAACACTTATGTCTATTCAACGTGATAAAATTAATATTTCACATGTTACTAAATTAGTTGTTAATAACATTAAATATGTAAATGATAAAAAATTAGTTCCTTTTGGTGTAGACGGTGAAAATTATCATGAATTACCAGATTGGATGTTATTTAATAAAAATAATTCATTTGGTAAACCTTATATGTATTGTCCTTATTCTCTTGATAATTCATTAACTGCTGATGATACTGTTTTAAATAATGATGAAACCTCTTATGACGTTGAAAAAATTAGTAATACGTTAACAGAAAATAGAGAGTATGTATTGGCTTCTGATCCTGCGCCTATTTCTAATGTACTAGCTTTTATTGTTTCTTTTAGAGAAGATAGTGTTTATACTTGTAATGATATTATTTTTGCTAATAATAAGTTCCAATTACCAGAACCTACTGATGGTAGAGTTGAAGCTATTACTAATGATTCATTATTAGCCTCTGATTTACGTAGAGTTGAAGAATATAGTATAGAGCAATCAAATGATATATTTGGTAACGTAATTGCGAATTGGAATGGTACTCAACCTGATAAATATGTTGTTTCTTTAAAAGCAGGTGATATTTTTACATTACCAAGTGGAACAACAGTGAATAATTCTGATAAAGGGACTGAAAAAGTTATTTATATTTCTGGTGAGAATGAATTAAATAAAAGTTTAATTAATAATGATAATTCTTCTTCTGGAATTGATGTTTATTTCTCTGATGTTAAGTTAATTCTTGATAATTTAAATATGATAGGTAATTTTACACTTAATTTAAATAATGTTGAATTAATTGTTAATAATTCAACACTCCGTAATATTAATGCTAATAATTCAAAAATATCTTTAAATAATACAATCATTTCAGGAACTGCTAACTACTCTTCACCTTCATTAATTTTAAATAATTCTGAATTAATATTTGAAAATAATGGTAATTTTGTATTTAATAAAGGTTCTGGTACAGGAAACATAAGTTTAATCAGTGTTATTAATTCAAAAATCAACAGTAATAATACAAATATTCAATTCAATGTTTCTGGTGATATAAATGCTATTGAATTGGCTAATTCTGAATTAAATTTATTTTCTACTACATTAGATTATAATACAACTACGGGTACACCATCTTCTTTTATTTATGGTGATAGTACAAGTGAATTAAATTTATATTATTCACAAATTGAACAAGAAAGAAGCTTTTCATTCGTTAGATTTAAAGGTAAAGCAGTTATAAATAATTCTAATATTTCTATGGAAAATGCAAGCAATAATGCAATTGTTTTAGATCATGGAAGCCATTTTGAAATTAATAATACAAATATTGTTAATTCAATAAACAATGGAAATCAGCCAATAGTAGGCATAAGAGATTTAGGTGCGCAGTTTATTAGTGGTGATAACAATAATATTTATGCAAGCACTTGCATTACAGGTGATATTTTTAATAAAGAAGAAATAATAACAATAACGGATGATACGATTTCAGCCGTTAATAATGACTTTAGTATTGTTACAACTTCTAATGAAGATGAATTTATACTAGATATAAAAGATTATTTTAATAAATTTTATTATAACTGTTTATAAAAGGGAATTATAAAAAAATGAAAGCAAATAAAGCAGTAAAATTTGATGATTATAAATTAAATAAAATGGCAAATTCTTTAAAGGGAATAGATAAAACTGTTTATAGTCACGTAAAAGAAAACAATCTTATGCCAGAAGCGGCATTACGATTAACATTTATGGAAATGGCAATAACTAATAGAGATTTCACAAGTATACTTGTTGAAAATGGTTTTATAAAGCAATCTACCATTGTTGATCTTTCATTAAGTGTTAGACCAGAAGAACTTGCCGATGAAGAAACAGTAGAACCAAGTGTTCCTTATGATATCTTGTATGAAAATAAAGTTATGCTTTGTGCTATTACAAATACAACAGTTTATCTTTCAACAGTACAATCGGAAAAGGTTGCTAAATTACTTTTACAAAAATATTTCCCAAAACGTGAATTTTATTTTATTCCTGCAAACTTAGCAAGAATTAATAATTATTTACAAAAGATAAAAGTAGTTTATGATCAAGAAGGTTCTTTTCTTGATTATATAATACGTAAAGGTATTAGGGAAGGGGTTTCAGATATACATATTAGACCAGAATATCAAACATATTCTATTTTCTTTCGTTACCTTGGTACAATGTATCCAGAACATGTAGGTGATGAAGAAGAATATCATACTATGATTTCTAAATTAAAAGATTTATCAAGAGTTGATATTGCACAAAAAAGAAAAGATCAGGATGGTGGTTTTCAAATTGATTTCAATGGACGTAAAGTTGACTTACGTGTTGTAACAATACCAGGCTCTTATAATAAAGAATCTGCTGTAATACGTATACTAGATCCAGATAGTGTACAAACAAATTTAAGTGTTCTTGGTATTTCTGATGTTGATTCTTGGCGTAAAGGGGTATCAAGACCAGATGGGTTATGTCTAATATGCGGACCTACTGGTTCTGGTAAAACAACAACGCTTAATTCTACTATTCGAGAATTAGATCGTTTTACAAAATCAATTTATACAATCGAAGATCCTGTTGAATATAGAATATCAAATACAACACAGATTAATATTGATAAGAATGGTGGTATGACATTCGCAAGTGCATTGAAAGCTTGTATGAGGGGTGATCCTGATATTATCGTTGTTGGTGAGGTTCGTGATGAAGATACAGCAAGAAACATGGTTAAAGCGGCTGAAACTGGACATTTAGTTATTGCAACACTTCATACAGGTCAAATACGTGGTGCTATTAACCGTTTGAGAGACTTAAACATTGATCAAAAAGAATTACGTTATATATTAAGAGCAGTAATGGCTCAAAGGCTTGTTAGAATTATGTGTCCTGAATGTAAAGCAGAGGGATGTGATTATTGCTCTGATAAAGGATATATTGGAAGGACTGTTGTATCTGAGGTTGTTTATCTTGCTGGTGTTAGAGATGTTGATAAATTACTTGATCCACAACAGGATTTATGGTGGACAACAAAAGAAGTAGATGCTTACAATAAATACAAAGCAGGTATTACAAGTAAACAAGAATTTGTTAATGTATTTGGTGAAGAAGCAAAAGATATATTACGTCAAAATGGCGAAATATATAAAGAAGAATAAAAGGAGTATAAATAGTGGCTTTTTATAAAATAGTCGTAAAAAGACAAGATGGTAAAAAAGATAATTTTGAAATAGAAGCAGAGACTCAAAAACAAGCAGAATATGAAGCTTTACGCAAAGGAATGATTGTTAGTATCAAGAAAAAAAGTGATTTTCAACTTTGGGAAACTGGCATGTCACCAGCAGAGCGTAACACGTTTCTTTATACTCTTGCTACACTTACTGGTGCTCTTTCAATGAATGACGCTTTATTTATTATGCAACAAAACTTTTCTGGAAATATTCAAAAAGTTTGTGCTAAATTATCAAGATTATTAGCAACTAATGAGCCACAAGATGCAATTGAAAAAATAGGACAACCTAATTTTCCACCTCCTGTTATTGCTATGATTAAAGCGGGAGCTTCTGCTGGTTCTTTACCTGATGCTTTAAGAGAAGCTGCTGATTTTGAGCAGGAAATGACTACAATTAAAAAAGAATCTGGTAAAGGGATGTATCAAGCTATTGGTGCTTTTATTTTATCAGCAATTATCATTTTTATTGTAATGTTTAAAGTTATGCCTTGGATGATGGAATCACCTTTATTATCAGCCATGAATGTTGATATTTCTTGGCTTGATCCTTTTGGTAATGCTGCTCTTTATTCAATGCTTGTTCTATTTTCTTTATTTTCATTTTTTACTTTATTAAGTATATTTAGAAATATACCTGCTATATCTAATGCGGCTGATAGTTTAATTATTAAAGTTCCTATATATAAAGACCTCGTATTATCTAAGATGAACTATGTAACAATTTATCAGTTAAGTAGATTGATTGAGAAAGGTATACCTCTTAAAGTAGCATTATCAAAAACAACCGAAAATACACAAGCAGGTAAATTAAAATCAAACTTACAAGCTGCGATTAATAATTTAAATGAAGGAAAAGAATGGTCAGATGCAATGGAAACTTTCTCACCTATGGATAGAGCAGGTTTAAGAGCTTCAACTGATGCAACCAAAATATCTCGTACATTAAAAGATCTTTCTTTACAATATAAAAACACTTATCAAAGAGCAGTAGGTAGAGTAGCAACTACATTATTCTTTATTGGTATGTTTTATCTTGGAGTAGCTGCGTTATTATTGTTTGCATATACTACTATTCCTGTGTTAGATGGTTTAGGTAATGGACTTCAATAAAAAAAACCCTGCATTAGTGCAGGGTTTTTTTGTTTTCTTTATCATTTTCTGATTCTTTATAAAGCTTATCTATTTCTTTTGATATTTCTTCTTTATTTTCTTTAAATTTTTTATAATTTTCTATATCTTCAATAAAAGAAGTTAATACAAAATTTAATACTGCTACATCATCTAAAAGTCCAAATTTGAAAATAAAATCTGGAATCATATCAATTGGCATTAAGAAATAAATAAATGCACCTATTAAATATATAATTGTCTTTTTAGGTACTTCTCTATAATTACCTGTTATCCAATCTTTTACAAGACTAATAGCAATAGATAAGTTATCTTTAAACTCTTTCGTTTTATCTTTAACTTTTGTTAGTTTTTTTACTGTTTTTTCTAATATGGAATTAACTCTTTTTTTATTATCAACAACATCTTCACTTTTTTCTATTGCTTTTTTAAAGGTTTTATTTTCTTCTACATTTTTCATGGCATTTTCCTTTTTTTGTTATTATAACATATTTTTTTATTTTAGCAAAAACATAAAAAAAAGTTTTTTTTATAACCTAAGTGTGCTATAATGATACTATAAGATAAACAACGCGAGAGTACAATATGACTTTTAAACAAAGACTTGAAGAATTTAAATTAAATTTAGCAAACAGCTTATATATTAATCCTTCAGAAAGAAAACTTTTCGAACAAATTCCCGATTCCTTCTTTAGAAATATTTTTATTGATAATTTCAATGGTGATATTGAATTAGCTAAAAAAATTCTATTTAAAAAGTATAATGAAATTGATAGAACTAAAATAGAAGAAGATACTAAAAAGATTTACAACTATAAAAAAGCACTAAAAACATTTCTTGATTATGCAAAAAGTGATCGTCCTATTGTATTTGTAACTGATATTGATAACGATGGTAGTTTATCACAAGCTATCATTCTTGAATTTATGAAAGAAATGCCAGAACTAAGTGAAAATATTCATATTGTTTATTCTCAGGTAATTAATGGTAATACTAATCGTGGTTTTACTGTTGATTTATTAGAAAAGTGGGCAAATGATAATGGTATCTCAAAAGATGATGATTTCTTAATGTTAACTGCCGATAATGGTATTAACTCTTATGAAGAACAAAAGAAAATTGAAGAATCATTTTCTAAGTGTAATTTAATTATTACTGATCACCATTTACCAGATCCAGAACTTGTTGTGAAAGATACAAAAAGAACAACTGTATTTAATCCTAAAAACAAACCTATTGCTGCATTTAAAAAGAAAAATATTTCTGGTGCTCATACTCTTGGTGTTTTATTAAAAAATGCGGCATTACAAGAAAAACCAGACGTTGATTTAAGAAATTTTCATAACTTATTTTACTGCTCCAATCTTTTAGATTATGTAAATACGGATATTAGATTTAAGCCACTTGAAGGCTACTTAATTGATCAATTTGGTTCGTTAGGAGCGCTTTGTAACGTAAATAACTCTATCAGCAAAATTATAACAGGTGAAATTTCAGAAGAGTTTATTGATGGAATTGTTAGTAAAATACCAGAACTTAATCGTGAAGAATTTATGGATGCTTTAAATGTTATAAAAGAACAAAATTTAATTTCTTCTAAATTACTTTTACTACAAAAAGATTTTGCTGAATTAGATGATGAAGATAAAAAACACGTTGATGAAAAAACATTTTATAATGACTTTGTTAATGTTATGGCTTCTGATCGTAAGTTTACTCATTTTAATAATAACTATATCGAACAATTAAGACCTAGAATTTATCATCATACTGTAAATGGTGATAAAACAACTTATGAAGTTGCATTACTTGAAGCAATGAAAAATGTTTATGAAAATTTACGTTATTCTGAAAAAAGATTAATTAAAGAGTTACGTAAAGGTGATATTATGGAAAAAATAAAGTTAGATAATACCACTCTACTTTATCCTAAATATCCAGAAATAAATGAATTATTTAATAGAAAACTATTAAATAAAGTATTCAATGAAGAAATTAACGGCTTTTTAGCAATGTTCGATGGTGGTGATAAATCTAAAAAAATGGGTTCTTGTAGAACACAATTTGATTTATCTGATATTTTAAATGGAATTGATAAAATTGATAATATTGAATTAACTTTCCAAGGACACGAAAGAGCAGCAGGGTTTTATATTGAAAGAACAGATGAAAAAGCATTAACCAAAAAAGACATGATGAATGTTTCTATGGCAATTCAAAAAAGAATTGATGTTTTAAAAGAAGAAGCACACTATAATCAAAAATATGTGTCTGTTGATTTTCATAATATCGGGTTAATTCAAGCAATTAACGAACAGTGTAAATCACACGTTAATAACGTTTCAGGTATTAATCCAGTAATTAAATTAAATAGAAGTATGCATTTTACTGATAAAGAGACTCTTAAAACTGTTAGTATCGGTTCTTTACTTAAAAAAGAAAGTTATGGTTATACTTTATTGAATCTTAACTTTCACGGTGACACTATCATTATTCCTACGGAAATTGTTAGACAGTTAGCACAAAATAACTTTAAAGATCACTTACAAATTAATTATATGTCAGACGGTGCTTTTATTGCTTATAAAATTGTTCCAGCAGATCAATTAAAAGCAAAAGATATTGTTAAACTTGATTCACCTAAAAAAGAAGAACAACAAGAACTTTCTAAATATTACGAAGAAACGTTTGTTAACAAAGATACATTTGTTAAAGATGTACCAAGAGAAAAAATGAAAGAAGTAGATTTCTTTAAAAATAATGGTAAATTTGGTGATGGTGAATTTGCCGCTGTTGAATCTTTCTTTATTGGTCTTATTGATAAATATTCAGAAAACCTTGAAGGTGATGAAGAAATTACATTAGTTGTAGGTGATACAGAAGCTAATGGTCTTGGTAAATCTCCTAAATTATTTAATTTTGGTGCTTTTGAAATCACTATTGATCCTGATAGTGGTGAAGAAATGCCGTTAGATAAATTTATTGAGCAATATAATAAAAATAAAAAAGTTTATCAATCTACTCCTATGAATATTAAGATTGATCAAGAAAATAATAAAGTTATCTTAAACAGAAGAATTAAAGGCAAACTTTTATCTATGTTAATTAGGGATAAAGATTTTAAATTAACTCAAGATATTCAAGCTTTAACAGGTATTTCTCAATCTATGTTAAACAAATATGGTATTACTACTGGTGAAGCTGATAATATTTTAACTGAAAGATATAAAGATAAAAAATTTATTTTCCAAGCTCATAACTCTAATTATGATGTTGGTGTAATGGCTTCTAATTTACCACAATTTAAAGATCTTTTAGATAAAAACTTAGTATGTGACTCAGCACGTTTCGCAAAAGAAGAAAGACTTGCATATCCAGATACATACGTTGCTACATTATGTCCAGAAGCAAGTAAAGCATTCTTCTTTAATGATCCATTAGCTGACTATTCTATCTCTAAAATGTTAGAGAAAGATGAAGATATTCAATTTCCTGATATTCGTGGTGATTATCTTGTTAAAACAAAAGGTGAAGAAGTATTCTTAATTAACTTGAAAAAAGATATTGAAACTTTACTTCCTTATACTAAAACTGAGTTAGCTGAAAGAGTTAATAGTAATAATACTGAATTACATTTGAATATGCTTAAATATTCAGTTGTTTCATTAGCTAAATATGAAAATATTCGTTCTGTTGTTTTACATGATTTAAAAGAAAAAGTTAAATTTATAGACACTCCTGATGTTCTTTCTGGTGAGTTTTGTAATAATCCTGATTTTGATCAGAAAAGAGCAGATAGATTATTTAAAGAGTTTTGTCGTGATTATCACTTTGATTCAAATCTTATGACTAATTTACAGCATTTTAAAGAAGCTATTGAATCACAAGTATTAGAGAATACAAGAGATAAAGAAGATCTTGAATTACTAATTCCACCTGTACAAGATGATGAAACAAAAGGTAAGAAGAAAAGATTAACTAAAGCTGAAAAAGAAGCACAAAAAGCAGCAGAAGAAGATCCTAATAGACCAAGACCTTTCCATGAATTATTAGCTGATGCTGGTTTAGAGTTTTTGAAGGAAAACAAAGAACTTCATTTACGCTTTACTACTATTTGGGAATATCAAAAAGTTCTTGATGTATATGATCCTGATAAACCATTATCTGAAACCGATGATTTAACTCTTAATGGTATTCGTTATAATACTGGTTTACCTATTGAAAGAATTGGTGACATTATTACAAATGTTTATAACTATAAAAAAGCTTATAACTTAGAAAACATTTATACAGAAGAGTTACATAATAATATTGATGAAAATGGTGATGCTATGATTGAAGCTTTACTTGTAGGTCAAAGATTAATGAGAAAACATTATAATTCTTATGATAAGCAAAGAAACTTCTCTACTGCATTAAATATTTATTCTAACACGTTAAATAATACCAGTTATAGAAATGTATTACGTCAATTAATGGAAGTTGATATTGCAGAAGCTAAAGTTAATAGTTATAGCCAAAAACAACAGCTTGCTTATTCTAAAAGAAGAAGTGATCATGAAGGTAATATTGTTCTTTCACCAATTGTTAAAAATGCTTTTGATCCAAAAAGAACAAAGTGGCAATTAAAATGTTTACCACAAGGTACATTCATTGAAGCATTACCAGATGAATCTTTTGCTATTCAAAAACTTATGGGTACAGAAGAAATTGCTACCTTAAATGAAGATGTTAAGTCAATAAGTTATATTGAAAGTCTAAATATGGAAGAAGTTTTTGTAAATAGAATTAAAGGTAATGAAAAAGAATTAACAGTTGAAATGACTGATCTTTTATCTAACCTTAAAAAAGAAGATTTTGATTTAGCTAAAAAAGAAATTGAAGGTTCTTTCGTATTTATGGCTAATAAGAGACTTGTTGAAATACTTCTTGAAGATAAAGAAATTTCTAAAAATCTAAGAAAAGGTCTTGAAGATATTATTGAAGAATCTAAACAAAGAGAAGAAAAATATGTGGCTCAGTTAGTACAAGATCTTGGTGAAGATACATTTACAATGATTCAAGATGAAATTGAATTATTAACTAATGATTTAATTTCAGAAGAAAAAATGGATGAAATTAGAAAAAATGACGGTAGCTTCTTAAAAACTAAATTTTTAGATCAAGAAACTAAAAATGAAATTGAAGAAAAAATGATATTTATATCTAAAAGAAAACTTATTGAAAACAGCCTTGATAAAGTTGGTAAGGGTGATATTGTTGAATCTCTTGAAAAATTCTTAAGAAGTACAGAAGATAAAGCAAAAGAATATATTGAAGATATAGAATCTAAAATTGGTAAATTAAGATTTACTCGTTCTGAAAATGAAATCAAAAAGGTTGTAGAACAGGTTTGGGATTCTATGCAAGGTAAAGGTAGATTTATTAAATCACCTAAATATCATAAAGCACATTATAATGAATTTTATTCTCAATTAATTAATGATTATAAAGATTTGGCTGATAGATTAAATGTACCACTTGTTGAAGAAAATGTAGAAAAAATTCAAACTGGAATTAAAGAATGGACTGAATCTCCATATGTTTCTTTTGATTATTCTATGGATTCATTTAAAAGAAGTCCTTTAAAATTTATTACAGAAGAATGTGGTGAAATTTATAGAGGATTAATACAAGAACAAGTTAAAGAAAGTAATCAATTAACTTCTGATTTAAGTGAATTGTTAAATAGTTCCAAAAATAAAACTAAACAAAAAACGACTAATAAAGTCAAAAATAAATAATATAAATAAATAAAAACCTGCAATTGCAGGTTTTTTTTATTATAATAAATTTATTTGATGTTTTTTTAGCCAAATTAACCAAAAGTTAATTTGTTTCATTATATTAGAATATTTTTTTCTTGTGTTTTTTTACTTTTTTTGTTATACTCGGAATTAACAAATAAGAAGCAGATTTTCTTATTTAGGGGAGAAAATACAAACTATGAAATATTTTAATAAAGAGAGCAAAAATATATTAAAAATTGCCAGCGATACCGCTAAATTAGATAATAAAAAATTTTTAACAGTACAACAATTCTATTTATGTTCATTAAAAAATCCACAAATTGAATCATTATTTAGTCAAATGGGGATTGATATTAAAAAACTAAAACAAAAAATCACCGATGATATTAATAATGCAACTGAAAATGTTAAGTCAGAAGGAGATGATTTAGATGATATAGCTTTTTCTCCTATTTTACAAAAATTTTTAAAAGAAATATATAACTATTACACTAGAAAACTAAGTATTATTAAACAAAATAAATTAAACGAAAGTTTAGCACTTATAGAACCTTATGATTTAATTTTATGTTTATTTGCAATGCAACGCAATGATCAACAAGAAACAACGCCACTAATATTTCTACAAAATTCTATTTTCGAATGTTCAGAACAAGAAAATTATACACAATTTGTTATTGATATTAATAATTTTTGTTCTAATAAGTTAAAAGAAAAATATAATTTAGAAACTTATTCAATTGATAAAACAACTCCACCTACTGAAAGTGAAAATGTCGATTCTAATCCAAATATGAGTGAAGAAAATATGGAAGAAGGAGAAATTTCTATTAAACATTTTGCTGATAATTTAAATGAGTTATATAAAAATGGTAAATTAGATAAAGAAATTATTGGACGTGAAACAGAAATTAAAGATATTGAAAAAGTATTATCAAGGAAAAAGAAAAATAATCCAATAGTTGTAGGTGATTCAGGTGTAGGTAAAAATGCCGTTGTTTATAAAATGGTTGGCAATATTGTAGAAGGTAATGTTCCAAAAGCACTTAAAGGGGCTACTGTATGGTCTTTAAATATTGCAAAGTTGATAAGTGGCACAAAATATCGTGGTGATTTTGAAAAACGAATGAATATTATTATTGAAGAGCTTAAAAAAGATGATAAAAATATTTTAATGATTGATAATATACACCAAATATTAAATGCAGGGGCAGGTTCTCAACAAGGGCTTGATGTTGCGGGTTTATTATTACCTGCTCTTTCACAAGGATATTTTAAATGTTTAGGTATTATTACTTATGATGAATATAATAAAATATTTTTAAAAGACAAAACACTACCCACAAGATTTCAAAAAGTAGTTATCAATGAAACAGATAAAGAAGATACATTAAAAATATTGGAAAAAATACGTCCTTCTTACGAAGAACATCATCATGTTTCTTATTCAAGAGATATTTTAGAAGAAATTGTTTTGTTAAGCGAAAGGTATTTGCATTTTAGAAAATTCCCTGATAAAGCTATAGATTTACTTGATGAAACAGGGGCGCTTTATTCCAGTAAACAAAAACGTGGTAATATAGTTAAAAGAGAAGATGTTTATGAAGTTGTTTCACAGCAAGCTAATATTAAATTGAATAATGAAAAAACAATGCTTACTAAATTGAAAAATCTTAATAAAACACTTAAAAAACGTGTACATGGTCAAAACAAAGCAGTTGATACATTAACACAAGCAGTTTATACAGCAAAAGCAGGATTAAGCAACCCTAAAAAACCCTATGGTTCATTCCTATTTCTCGGACCTACAGGTGTTGGTAAAACAGAAATAACACAAGCTCTTGCTGATGAATTAGGTTTAAAATTACATAGATTTGATATGTCTGAATATATGGAACCACATACCGTTTCTAAATTAATTGGTGCGCCACCAGGTTATGTTGGCTATGAAGAAAGTGGGCAACTTACAGAAGCCGTTGATAAAGATCCTTATTCGATTATTTTGTTAGATGAAGTTGAAAAGGCTAATCCTAAAATTTTTAATACACTTTTACAAGTTTTAGATAATGGATTTTTAACAGATGGTAAAGGTAAACATGTATCATTTAGAAACACAATTATCATCATGACCTCTAATGCAGGTGCAAAAGATCTTGAAAAAAATACAATGGGTTTTAAGAGTAAAACAAATAAACAACAAGCTGAAATAGACTTGAATGTTCTTAAAGATATTTTTACTCCTGAATTTAGGAATAGATTAAGTGCTATTGTTACTTTTGATTATCTTGACGAAAATACTGTTCTTAAAATTGTTGATAAGTTTACAGGACAATTACAAGAACAATTACATGAAAAAGATGTCAATCTTGAGTTAACAAGTGCTGCTCGAAGATGGTTAATGAATAAAGGTTATGATAAAAATATGGGTGCAAGACCTATGGAAAGAACAATTAATGAATTTATTAAAACACCATTATCTTTTGAAATTTTATTCGGAAAATTATCAGAAGGTGGAACAGTCAAAGTTACTAAAAAGAATGATAATTTAGAATTTGAATACAAACAAAAATAAATATTTCAAAATAGCTTATATTCCTTGACTTATAAATTATTTTGGTTATATTTTAATTAGTTATTAACATTATATAAAGGAAAAAATATGAAATTAAAAACACTATGTCTTATTTGTGCAGGTTTATTCTCAAGTTCATTATTAGCTGATCATCACGATTTTGACAGACAATCTTTTCAACTTGGTTATGAAAGGTTAGATATTGAATTAGATGACCGCTATGAAGTTCAGGGAAATAATTTTGCGAGTGCTACTTATGGCTTTAAATTCACTCCATACTTTGGCATTGAATTATCAGCATTAATTCCAATTAACAACAAAGAAACTGGAACTCTTTTTGATACTTACAGAGAAAGAACGGGTGAGGGATTTAGTGTAGATAGTTTTAGTGATATTCAAACTGATACATATACTAATTCTTTTGAACACGATGTTATGGGAAATATAAGTTTACTTCTTGATTTACCTGTAAATGATAAATTTAGTTTTTTTGCTAACATTGGTTATTCAACTGGTTCTGTAGATGTTCGCGGTTATGATTTTGTTGATAATACTCCTGCGGTTAATTTAGAAGATGCTCTTGTATCAGGGACTGAATGTGAAATTACGGGTATTGAATCTGAATGTGGACAAGCAATCGTAGAAGGTATTACTACATATGATGGTTCTGGTTTTTCATATGGTGCTGGTGTTAGATTTAGCTTTGTTAGTAATGATAATATAAGTATTGGATATAACAGTTATCTAAATACTTCTGATTTAGAAGTTTCTGGTTGGTCGGTTAACTATCAGTGGAATTTCTAATTTAATTTTTAATTTTAAAAGCCACTACATGTGGCTTTTATTCCTTGAGGGTATTATGAAACATAAAGTTACTTTAAAATCAAAAGATAAAACTAGAACAGAAATTATTGATCCTAATAGCGAAGTTAGTTTACTTATTTGTATGGAAAGAAAACAAATGGATGTTCAGTATGGTTGTTTAAGTGGAGTTTGTGAAGCTTGCGCATTAAAAATAACAAAAGGTAAAGAAAATATTGAATATTTCAATGAGCCTATTTTAGATATAGATGGCGATATTATTTATCCTTGTTGTTGTAAAATAAAAGGTGATATTGAAGTTGAAAAAGTAGATTAGTTTTTATTGACTTATTTATCTCTATTATGTATAATAAGTAAAAAATTTTAGGAGAACGTATAATATGTCTATGTTTAAAAAAATAAAACAAATGAAACAAATGGGTAGCATGATGCAAAATGCTCAAGGTATGCAAGAACAAATGGTGGAAATGCAAAAAGAATTTGATGAGCAACATTTTACACGTTCTTATGCAGAAGATAAGATTCAGCTTATAATGTCTGGTTCTTTACGTGTTATTGAAACTAAAATTGATCCTGAATATCAATCCTCAGTTTCAAATGAGCAGTTACAAAAAGATATTAATTTTGCTTTTGATGATTTAATTGCTGCTATTTCTCAAGAAAAAGCAAAAACAATGCAAGAAGTCACCATGTCTATGTTTGAAGGTATGGATATGGATGGCATCGATATGGAAGAAATTAAAAAACAAATGAATCTTTAATACATATACTTAATTTTTTATATAAAAAAACCGAATCAATTGATTCGGTTTTTTTTATTATTATTTACTATAATCAAAATCAAGCTTATCAACATCCAACGCACCAGTCACAGAATTTAGTACTTCTGTTCGTTTTGTATCAATAATTTCATACATTTTTTTCATTGCATAAATCATTGAATCTTCAAGCATATCAAGATCGTCAACGTCAACAAATTCAGGCGTAATTTTTAGTTCTAAAATTTGACTTGCACCTGACATTTTGATTTTTATATTACCTTGTGCAAAATCTTCTTCAAAAACTTCTTTTGCAAACTCTTCTTGCTTTTCTTTTACAAGCTTTTGAGCTTCTTGACCATTTTTAATTTGTTCTGCAGCTTTTTTGCCAAGTGTATCACCAATCATTTTTAAGGTTTTATCATCAAATTCTGCATTAACTTTTTCAAGCTCTCTTACTCGATAACTATCAACTTGATTATAAACTGTATTAAATGCCTTTGTTAGTTCTTGCTCTAATACTTCAATTGAATTATTGCTAACAAGTGATTCACTAAATACTACTTTTTTTATATCAAATTGACCATTCATATATACAAAAGAATTTTCTGGAAGTTTTTTTTCAAATAGTTTAGCATGGAAATTTGCTTCTACTTTCTTTTGTGCTTTTTGAGCACGTTGTGCTTTTTTCAAAATATTTTGTAGTTGCCCTACATTTTTTACTGCTTTATTAAACATTTTATCTTTCTCCTAGTCTATATTTTTTAAAATTTTTTCTAATTGATTTTCGTCAAGAACTTTTAAAGCTGAATGCATAAATTTTTGAGATTTATCAGAATTCTGTTGAATATCAGATTCCACTTCTCTAATCTTAGTTATACAATCATCTCTTTGCATTTTTAAATTATTTAGTTCTTCTATGTTTGCTATTTGTTCTGGTGTTCTTTTAAAACTGTTTGCTTGGTAACATAATGCATTATTTGTTTTTATTATTTCTTCTTTTTTATTAATAATATTTTGTAAAAAAGAACGTCTTTTTGCCAATAATGCTAATTTTTTAAAATCATTTTCTTCATTATAAATTTCTTTTAAAGATAAATTAGAAGGTATTTTTGATTTTACATCATCAAAATCAACCTTTTTTTGAAGATATAATTCATTTCTCGTTATATTAAACAAGTCTTTATTTGATTTTACACCTATATTAGTTTTTATTTGTGATAAATCAAATTCCATTTTTAAACCAGAAGATTCGAATACTGAATAATAACCATAGTCTGTTTTCCCATCTTCATTTTTTCCTAACGGTTTTTTCCTAATTGGAATTTTAATGTTATTATCACCAAATTTTAAAAATATATTACCTTCAATACCACCATTAAAAATCTCAATTCTCTCATTATATATAGATGTTACATTTTCTGCTCTATCTATATTTTCTGATAGCTTTATATCAAAGCCTTGCTTTAATCTTCTACCTATTAACAAAGTGTTTCCATTTTCATGTGATTTTGAAAATTTTCTAATTTGTTTTTTTAAGTTATTCACGTTTACTCCTTGAAAGAATAATTTAATAAATGTTTATTAAATTAAGGATTAATATTAACCCTTAGTACTTCGCTTAAGTCTTTCAGAAGCTTGAAATCTCGGTACTCTTCTTGCTTCTAATTGGATTTCTTCACCTGTTTGGGGATTTCTACCTTTACTACCTGCTCTTTCTTTTGTAAAGAATGTTCCAAGACCTGAATATCTTACTTCATTTCCTTTTTTTAATTCTTCTTCAATGATATCTATCTGATCATTTAGTAATTCAAGCACTTGTGATTTTTTTAAGTTATGTTTTTCTGCAAGTACTGTAGCAAGATCTTTTTTGTTCATTTTTCTCTCCTATATAAACTTTTTTGTCTCTCTTGAATTAGATATACTTGTTTAATATAAAAAGTCAATATTTTTCAAGGCTTAT